>BNJU01004307.1_pt1 | contig 252925 bp, 304 predicted proteins | sample 8539281 | NCBI WGS metagenome assembly BNJU01 (sample SAMD00202456, study PRJDB9452) | human saliva metagenome | isolation source: human saliva | place: Japan | reverse complement strand
CGCAGCCCGTCAATTCGTCATCAACAACGGAGCCAACACCCGCACAATCTGCTCCGCCGCATGCTCATCCATCATGCAGCACAATCCAGATGCCACGGCGTCACCGTCGTCCGCGCACCCGTCACCGCAATCATCCGGCCAATTTGCTCCTCAACTGCCCAAAACGCACAGCACCAAACTGACCAACCCATCCGACTGCGGCAACCACCCCACAGGACGCCCAGGCACCCGCACCAGCAAACGGCACCTCAGCAGCCTCCACCGCAGCGTCAACGACACATAATCTCGCCATGCACCTCAGGCTTCTCCGCTACCGCCGCAGGGGCCACGCGGTTCCTGCCACCGTCGCGCAGCCTGCACGGCGTAGCCGCAACATCACCACGCTCTACCCGGCGCGCCACAAACACGCCACCAACACCAACTGAAAACCCCCATGTGCTACCGCACACCAAAATCTGGGCGACGCGACACAATATCACCACCCCAGAATCCAGACCAAACAACGTCGCGACAACCCCGTCACACATCATCGCCAACAACGCCGCATCCAACTCCGCTACGGCAGCAACAACTCAGCGCCAGCGAGCGACGCAATAATATTACGCACCGTCCATCGCGCGACTCGGCAAAAACCATGCTCCTGCACAGCCTCCCGCAAATGCAGCCGTGTCCTGAATACGCACCGCACCAGAATTGCCCGCGTCGTCGTGAATACTGCTCCCCAAAACCGATCAGCCATATCCGCAAGCGCCTCCCAGCGCTCCGGCGACATCTGCCACCAACAGCCGAACACGTAATACCACCGTCCTTCGCCTCATGCATTTTCAGCGCGCCCGGGGCAACCATCGCTGATTACGGTCACCAAGTTGGTAGACTCAGCTAACAAAAGACACAGGTGAGGAGGTGAAAATCCAGTCATGGCGCTCATTCTGGCTTGAAGCGATCACCTATCGAAAATGAAATTTAACCACCTGCGGAACTGCCTGGCCTCACCATTCATCGCCGGTGCGATACCGCTTTTCAGACGATCAGGATGAGAATCCGGTGCAACTCCGGGCGGACGCGCCACTGTACAGCCAGACCCTCACCCATCCCCACACTCACGGGGCGCGACACGGAAAGGAACGACCGACGCATGATTGCGCTGCTGTCCACCTCCGACGACCCACCTCTCTCCGCCAGCGCCAACTCCGCAGACATGGTGGACTTCCGCTACGCCAACCCACCCATTTCCGACGCACTCCTCGACGGATTATCACGCCGCCATCATCATCATTGTCCGCCTCCTCCGGCGCCAAACGCGCCTGGGAGAGACGGGCTCCGCCCGCATCTTCGCCTCGGCACACCACCATCGTCATCGGCGAACTCGCCGTCGACGCAGAACTCGACATTTTCCACCGTCCAGGCGTAGTCACCACCGCCCACCTACCTCGCAGAAGGCGGCGCAACAAACCTCGAACACCTCTACCGCTTCCTCTCCGACACCATCCTCCTCACCCGGCTACAGATTCGAGCGAGCCCCACCATGCCGCCTGGGGACACCTCAGACGCCCCACCAGCAACAACACCAGGCAACCCCGCATCGCCGTCGCTTTATTACCGCGCCCAGCACCTCGCAGGAAACACCGCCTACATCCACGCCCTGCGCCGGCGCCATCGACGCCCAAAGGCACATACCATCCATCTTCACGGCATCGCTTCGCATAAGCACCACCGAACTCCTTGACGAACTCGCGCCACCACGGACGCCGCCATCACCCACCGTCCTCGCAGCGGGCGGCACGAAACCAGCCACCGCCCAAGCAGGCGGCGACGGCGAAGCCTGGGACGTCGCGCAACTAACGGCGCTCGACTTCCATCATCCAGGGACTCGCGACTCACCAGCCCCCACGCAGCGACTGGGCCGCCAGCGACGACTGGCCTCACCCCTTGACGTGGCAGCCAAATCGCCGTCCCCAGATTCACGGCCGCATCATCACCGTCCCTTCTCCTTCAAAATACGATGCCGACGGACTCATCTCCTACGTCCCCGACCCGAACGCTGCACCCGCTCGCAGGGCATCGCCTACCACGCCCGACTCCGCCACCTCAGCAACAGCGACAAAAGATCGTCGTCATGCTCTCGCTACACCAAACACGCCCGCATCGGCAACGCGCAGTCGGACTCGACACCCCAGCATCCACGCTCAAAAGTCCTCCCGCCCTGCACGACGCAGGCTGCAACCTCAACGACACCACCACCATCCCCAGCTACGACACCATGGACGGCGACGCATTCATTCACGCCATCATTGACGCCGGCGGACACGACCCAGATAGGCTCACCGACGACGTCCTCGCCAACCTCCACTCCCACGCGACGCCTGCCTCCCACCTTCTTCAACACCCTGCCCGCGGCGCAGGAAGAATGACCACTTACTGGGGCGGCAGGACCTACACCCGAAACCGGCGGACATCTGCATCGCAGGACTCCAATTCGGCAACATCGTCGTCATGGTCCAACCACCGCGGCTTCGGCGATAACCCCGTCGGCATCTACCGACCCCGACCTACCAGCCAACCACCACTACCTGAGGCACCTACCACTGGATCCGCCAGCAACTTCAACGCCGTGCCATCATCCCACATGCGGCGAAACACGGCAACTGCGGAATGGCTCCCCGGCAAAACCCGCAGGACTCTCCGCCGAATGCTACCCAGACCAAGCAATCGGAGACCTCCCACTCATCACCTTCCTCGTCAACGGCCAGGCGAAGGACAAGCAAAACGACGCGCCCAGCCACCCTCATCGACCACGCGGTCCGCCCGCGCGCGCAGAAACCTACGGCGACATCACCCCGGCTCAGACAACTCGCTGCAGCACGCCAACATCGCTGCCATGGACCCCGCAAACTTCCAGCCATTCGCCAGAAATCGGACCCTCCTCACCGCCGCCAAAATGGACAAGACCTCAGCTGGGACGAACGACCCGACGAAGATGTCTTCGACGACGTGCTCATGCACATCGACGGCTGGCTCTGCGAAATCAGACGTCGCCATCGCGGCGGACTCCACACTCGGCGAACAGCCTGGCAAACCCGCATCGACGGGTCCTCGCATGCTTCGCGCCCGCCAGCTCTGGGGCGGTGAAACCGCCACCCCGGCCTCCGCGAAGCCTCAGACTCTCCGAACAAGGGCGACGAAACCCGCCACAGCATCGACGAACAACACCCGCACCCTCCTCACCAACCTCGACGCCAACAACGGGACTCCCCAGCCATCACTATCACCACCGACCTCCCGGCACCCGCCAGCCCCACAGCCGTCATCGCATCCTCCAGTTCGCAGCCGAAGAAATCATCCCACGTCTCGAACAAACTCCCCGCGAAATCACCCGCATCCTCACGCCTCGACAGAAGTTCATCAAAGCGGCCTCCGGCTCGCCCATGCGCGGACTCATCAACGTCCTACCCACCGGACACCTTCTACTCCGTCGACTCGATCCCTCCCATCCCAGCCTCGCCTGAAACCAGCTAACTCCTCGCTGGCTCACTCATCGACGCTACCAAGCAAACCCACGACGGCAACTACCCAACATCCATCAGCATCTCCGCATGGGAACCTCAGCCATGCGCACCTCCGGCGACGACATCGCCAGAAGTCTTCGCCTTCCGTGTCCGCCCACTCTGGGACAAAAGCATCGCGCCGGGTTATTGACCTTGGTGATCCGTTGGAGGAACTAGGGCGGCCTCGCATTGACGTAACGGTTCGCATCTCCAGCTTCTTCCGTGACGCATTTCCGCATGTCTGGGTCTGCTTGATGCCGTGCAGATGGTCGCCAACCTGGACGAACCGCTCGACCAGAACTATGTTCGCGCGCGCGCGTTGGATGATGGCGCTGAGCACGTGCGGCGTATCTTTGGCTCAAGCCCGCCTACGGCGCGGGGCTGTAGCATCATTGAATCAGGCAACTGGCGTGATGACCCGTGACCTTGCAGCGGTCTACACCGCATGGGGCCCGAGTACGCCCTACGGTCGTGGTCTTGACGGGGTAGGAAGCTGCCGACGATATGCGCACCGCCCTCAGCGCATTGGGTTGCGGCCAAAAAATATTGACTCCACTGAACGCGGCATCATCGACTCTGTATTAGCTTCCCAGTTCCATGCAGGGGGAATGGTTGCGACGGTGCGTGCCCTCACTGGTCAGGATCACCGATGCCTTTATCGGTGACTCCGCGGCAGGGAAACAGTAAAAACCCGCACACTGCACGAGAATCTCGGCGTGTGTTCCGCGCTAAGGGTGGTGACCCGCGCTGGATTGAGAGCGATGCGCAAGCAGTAGCTGCAAAAGGCGCTTTTGAGATGAGCCGCAGCCGTTGTTCCTGCTTTTGGTTATGATGCCACGACGGGACTCATGGATGACTGGATGTATGAAACCCTTACCGACACTTAGTCGGTGACCCCATAAACGGGAGTTTTTGAAAGTCTAATCCGTGGGCGCTACGCGACGTTTCTGAGCGCCTGATGGGCTGCGGAACGCGGTCTGTGGAGACCATCGACGAGTCGATGGAACTGCTGCGCCCGCTGTTACCTAGAGATGGAAGGGAGTTGGAGGATCTTCTAGTCGTCTGACGCTCAAAGCGGCTGATAGATCACTGCCGTCACTTGTTCAAAGGGCATCAGCACCAAAAGCCCCACAGTGCAGGTGAGCTTCCGCCTTTAAACACCAGAAATAGGGTGTCTTCAACGTCACATTCACAGCTGCAAACCACTGATGTAACCTCGCCGCCAAGGTTTCATCCCAGACAATCGGAATTTCATTTCCTATCTGGACAAGATCCACCAACTCGGCTGGCTCAAGCTGGGGAGATATTCACCCAGCCCTCCTCTTGCACCAATAGGTCGCCAATCCTAGGTACTACTGGAGACACATACGGCGTTGCGTGTGCAATGAAAGTCAACACGAGAGAAGGAAGGCTGATGGCGGCTAATCCGATCAAGACCCGCAGCATCAGGACGTTACCAGCTGTAGAAATGTCGCTTCAAGCCGCGAAGCCTGGGCTACGACGACATCTGCGCGTATATTCGTCCCACTTCTTCAGCGCGAAGTGCAACACCCAGGATGGATACCTCAGACATTTCCGCCATCTCCTTTCATTGACTACGGCGACTCCGCCTACGGATGATCAAAACTCAACCACTAAAAGTACTAGTTTTCGACGCATATAAAATGCTCGCAGATTATAAAACTTTCATCTTGGATCGAACGCTACCCCGTTTCTGCGATTGAATTTTTCCCTAGTTTTTGCTGTAAAAGACAATTATGTAACTTGGCAGAGGTGCAGGGTTGGTCAACAGAACTGAGCGCGCAGTGTTGGGGCGACGTCACCGAAGCCGACGTGGATGTGATCGTGAACGCCGCAAACACATCGCTACTCGGCGGCGGAGGCGTTGATGAGACCCATCCATCAAAAAGCGGACCGCACTACTAGAAGGTGCGTGAAATCCGCTCTCGCCAGGAGGATGCCCGGTCGGAAGCGGTGATCACCTCGAGACCAGACCTTCTGGCACGCACGTTGTACATACTGTTGGTCAACGTGGGTGGATGGCTCACCGGCGAGGCGACATTGCGCTCGGCTTACCTGCAGTCTTAGGCTGGCTGATCGGCATGGCGCGACGTATTGCTTTTCCCAATATCAACAGGCGTATATCGTTTTCCTAAAGGAATTAGCAGCTCGTTGCACTATCCGCCACTAAAGGTATCAAAAGCAACACGATTAAAATTATCTTCGTCTGCACGATAAACCTTTCAATTCTATTCCGAACTCCTGCGGTGACAGAAAGGATTCTTAGGTGTTTACCTGATTCACTATTCATAAAAGTTGTTTAGTTTTTCACCTATTGGATTCTGCACCTGCATAGGCAACGAATGCGTGGTGTTTGGCCATGTTTTCACCTCAGCCCTGAGGGTGTCAACTCCTGGGCACGTTCCGCAGCTTGGCCCCTCGCCAGCCGAATCGTTACTCCCTATTGCCGCATAGACGGGCATTGTCGAGATGCTCTGCTTCTTCGCCCTGGACACCAAAGGTGAGGCGTTGGCAAAGCCGCTTTATAAATACGCGGCACCTGCGTCAATCATCCGAGCCATCGGTTCGTCGCGCATCGTAGTCTGTTCCGCCGACTTTTCCCAAAGAGCATGCTCCCGCCAACTCCTTGGCATCCTCGGTATTGATGCAATCATCGTCCACGACATAAGCCGCAAGTGGTGGCTGAATGTAAAACACAGGTTCCAACACCGCGAGGGAACGAACATCCTCAGGGTATTCACGGGCGTACACAGTGTAGTAGCACCCCAAAGAGTGCCCAACAATGTCAGGCACCATCTGGAAATCCAACTGCGCTAAAACATCAGCGAATCCACACCGCCTGGTCCTCAAAACGCCCAATCAGGGCAGACTGGACCGACATTCAGCATCCCCCAACGCATCAGATGCAATCACGCGATGCTTCCCGCAAAAGCTCTCCACTTTTCCTGCCCACATTGCACCCCGAGGATCGCTCGGAATCAGCACCACAGTACGCTGTCTTTGGTTTCATCACGTGCTCCACTCGTACACACGCACAATGCCCAATCGCGTTTCGACGTCTCGGCTGCGCAGTACCATCGCAAACTGACGCATCGCTTCCTCATATCGCGCCACCGTACTCGTCGACCCGTCAGCTGACCTAGAAATAACACCTCAGGACGAGCCGTAAGCAAAGAATACGATTTGCAGCACTCGAGCGCCATAACCAAGACATGGCCAAGACCTATTCGCCGCACGCACCGAACCCTAGTTTTTCCAGGGCCAATCTGGGCTTATCGCGGGAATGGAGCATTACGTTTCTTAACCGAATCACGCTAGGAGACGGGCACGCATGTGAAAGCGACGCGCGGAGTTGATATTGTGGGCACCGTGCCTGATATTGATTGCAATCCCATATTTCCTCATTGAAGCGTTGGCGTTTTTGGGGCGTAGCGCGGTTGGCTCGGTGTCAGCTGGGCACTCATCCTGTTGTTCCTTTTTCTTCGGTGGTCTGTTCCTCGCCGCTACAGAGATGACGACGCATTGCGGTGCGAGCATCACAGGGTAAAACCACGCCTGGGACTCTCGCAGGCGATGTATAGCTGCTTGCGGCCCGGCGCACTGTGCGTGGCGCTGCGAACTTTGTCACCACGATTCTTGGTTTTGTTGCCCGAGTCATTCCGCCAACTCGTTCGGTTGCTCGGCGGATACTGGCACGTAAAATCCGCACGGTATTGAGAATTTGGGCGCCCGCAGCTTCGACACAGTGAACCAGTTCCGCCAGCAGACGTCGTATCGGGAGCTTTGTCTCAGACCAGAACCGGAAGACAGGCAACCAACGGACCGGAAATTCAGCGATGGAGCGTAACGTCCGCCTGAAGATTTTTGGAACGAATTCAAAAGATGCGTAAGCGAATCCTAGCGCTGCGGCTTTGGCGTCGCAGCGCTTTCTGGTGTCGGTGTGTGTTGTCGTACGCGCCGATAGATTGGTGGCCAGCAGCAATCGTGGGGATGGCGCTGTTTTATCTGTGCCTTGCTCCGCAGGTGTCGGTGCGTGTGGGTGCCCTGTTGGGTTTTGTCCATGGGTTGAGTTTGTATCTGTTTCTTCTCCGTGGATTGGGAGTTCGTGGGCAACCTCCCATACGTCGCTCTCGCAGTCACTGAGGCACTGTACAGCATCGCAGTTAGCGCCGGTGGTGCTGTGTTGATGAAGCGCCGCATGCATTGGGCGTTTCCCGCTGTGGTTTGTGTCCGTGGAATGGTTGCGCAACTGTTGCTGGCCATTGGGGGGTTTCCGCGTGGGGACGAATTACGCATGGGGCCAGGGTCGGCGGCCACTCCGGTACCTCGCACCCTATGGAGGCCCAGCGTTGGTCAGCGTAGCGACGCTCGCGTGCGCCACCGGGCTTGCCCTCTGTCTCCTGCGTCCACGACTCTGGGGGCGGCACTGTTGGTGACACCGCTGGCGCTGGGCGGCGCGGCGTCGATAAGCAGAGGCGGTGGGGAGTAGGGCGAGTAACAGTGGCGGCAATTCAAGGGAATGTGTGCGCGGCTGGGGCTGGTTTTAACGAGCGGCAGGCGAGCGGGTGCTGGTAACCATGAAGCAGACCGAGGCTCCGAACCAGCAGGTTGACTTGGTGGTGTGGCCCGAGAACGCGTCGGACGTGAACCCGTTTACAGATGCTGGGGCGATGAACGCGAGTTGATCAGGCGGTGCAGTCTGCGCACGCGATCCTGGTTGGGACGCTGACCCGCGACGACGTCGGGACACTAACACCATGGTGGTGTTTTGATCCAGAGACAGGGCAAGGGGGTACCACCACAAAAAGTACCTTCAGCCCATTCGGGGAGTACATGCCCTACCGCAGCTTTTCCGACTGTTTTTCCTCCTACGCGGACATGGCGGGAAATTTCCAGCCCGGCGATGGCACTGGTGTGAGTGCGCATGAAGGGAGTTCCTGTGGGCGTTTCCACCTGCTGCAGGTGGCTTTCGACGCAGCTGGGCGTGATGCGGTACATAATGGCGCGCAGATCCTGAGCGGTACCAGCAACAACGCAACCTTTGGTTTTACCGACGCGACCTGCCAGCAGCTCGCCATGGGTCGTATGCGCGCCTGGAATTGGATAAGGGCGGTGGTGATGGCAGCAGCATCAGGGTGTCAGCAGGTGCTGCTTCCCTCAGGTGAAGTCACCCAGAAAACCTCAATTTTTACCAACGGCACGCTGGTGGAAACCCTCCCGCTAAAAGTTCCAGCACTTTTTGCTGCGTGCGGGTAAGTATGTGGAGCATGTGTTGAGTATTATGGAGTGTTGTTCCTCATCGCGGCATTGTGGAAACGCCGCTCAGCCCAAGAGAACTAGCTTTCTGTGAGCAAGCCCAGCGACCGTACGTTGGTGATTATCCCCACGTATAACGAGCGAGGATAATCTTCCGCTGATCACACAGCGCGTACGCTCAGCAGCGCCCGACGTGGACATTCTTATTGTTGACGACAACAGCCCGGACTGCAGGCGATCTCGCTGACGACTTCGCCAGCAACGACGAGCAAATTTTTGTGCTGCACCGCGAAGGAAAGGCGGCCTGTGCGGTGCCTACGTTGCGGGTTTCCAATGGGGGCTGGAGCGCGACTACAGGTCCTGTGCAGAAATGGATGCGGATGGCTCGCACGCACTGAGCAGCTTCACCTGCTTCTGGCCGAGGTGGATCGCGGCGCTGAGCTCGTGATTGGCTCCGCTTCATTCCCGGCGGCAAAGTGGTGAACTGGCCTGAAACGCTGGCTGCTGTCAGGGCGCAACATCTACATCTCGCTGGCACTGGGGGCCGGCCTGTCTGACATGACCTGCGGGCTATCGCGCCTATCGACGCTCGCTCATCGAGGCGCTGGATCTCAACGAGACTCTCAACGCTGGATACATCTTCCGGGTCGACTTGGCGTGGCGAGCAGTTCGTGAAGGTTTCGATGTCCGCGGTACCCATCACTTTCACCCAGAACGCGAAATCGGCGAATCAAGCTCGATGGCAGCTGTCAAAAGACTCGCTGCTAGAGGTCTACCAAGTAGGGGTGCTGCACACCGCGGCGAGCAGCACGGGGAAATCTCCAAAAGAAACCAAGAAACTGGTTGCGCACAGTGTGAGAGCTGCGCAAAGTAGCAACATCTAACGACAAGAAAAAGCGCCCCATTGGGGAGCGCTTTTGTGCTCATTATACGCCTTGCTCTTCTCGGCGGCGTTCTTCCTCCGCCTCTTCCTGCTGCTGGCTGGCAGACGAGCGAGCGTTCACTGCGGCGTTTGCGCAGTTGCTCAATGCGTTCTTCCAGCAACACGTCGAGGCTCTTCGATGCTGCGGCGCTCCGCAGCGCATCGAGTGGGTGCGTGGCGGCTTAGCTGGCTTGGCATCGATTCCTTCGCCCTCCATAAGGGTGCCCATTTAGTGCGTTTTTGCATCCACGTCCGGGGTTTCCGCGTCGTCGGCGAAGGAACCTCAAACACGTCGCCGACCTCGGTCCTGTACTTAACGATCTGGCGTGGTGCGAGATCATGATCGCAGTCGGTTCGCAACTCCGGCGCCCATATGCGGCTGCAGGGTACGATCGCCATATTTATCCTTACGGTCTCTCGTCTCTACCCAGTGGGGTGAGTCAAGTACACCACTATGCCGGAAGTAGTCACCGGGTCATGTCCGCTAGGGGTTATGAGGTGAGCGATCTTCGATCTTCCAGAAAGAAGCCCAGTGCCGGTGGTGTGGTCGCCCCATGGATACCAACACGAGGCCGCACCAAAAAGTACTGTAGCCAATCCTGCAGGCAACGAGCCTACGAACAGCGCAACAATGTGTCTGCGCATCTGTTCCTGCAGATGCTGTGATCGCGAGACCCAGAACAGGCCGCCGGGCTCAAAGATTCCTTGTTTGAGTTACGCTGCGCAGCTGAAGACATCGAGTCGCCGCCACTGAAGGAGCATCAGCCGCCGAGTTAAGTGAGTTATGTCAGGAACTTGTGCGCCTTGCGGGTGTGAACGACTTGCGGTAACACGGTTCGATAATATTCACACTGAAGAAGCCGTTTGTCGCCCTGACCGTTGTGGCCATCATCGTCTTAGCATTGGCGAGTGTTGGACCCATTGTGTATGAGGCGCTCCACAGACCCCAGGTATCAAAACTGGTGGGTTGCGCACAGGCGACGCCAGCGCAGCGTCAACCGATGTCAACGGCACCTGGACGATTATTCCCAACGCAGGTGATAACACGACGTCCGTAGGCTACACCTTCCGTGAGCTTTTTGCCTGGCGAGTCCCGCTCAACGTCTGGAACAGCCACGATGTTACAGGTGGGGTCACGCGTTGACGGTGGGACATTAACCGCGAGGAAACGTCACGGTTGACGTTAATGGCCTGCAGACCGATGCTGGAGAAACGTGACATTAACGTTCGGCGTACCATCCTGCACGGACGATTGCCCACAGCAACATTTACCGTGGCACGCCAGTCGATATGCAGGCGTTCCCGACAATGGTGAACGGAACGGTGACGGTGACCGGCATGCTTAACCTGCATGGTGTAGAAAAGGTCACGGCCGAGTTTGACGTTCTCCGAACCGGCAATCGGCTTGTCATCGCCGGGACTGTGCCTATGTACGCATAGACTTCGGCGTGGAGACGCCCGATTTTTGTCGCCGCAAGGTGGACGAGACGGTGGGTTGAACATTCGACTAGCAATGAAAAACATTGACCCCCAACAGCATTAACGTCATGGTGACATTTAACAAAGTCAGGCATGCGTAAGCACTGCATGACGTTGTCCGATAATGTACACGTTATGTCAGATTGAGGCTTCCCCAGCGTTTCGCCAGCCTGCAGCAGCATGTCTCATCGCGACCAGCTGGCTGCACGCTCAACGGCAGGCCATCATTTCCCAACCCTACAGGCACTGCAATCGCCGGATGCCGTCATTCCGACAATGCCGTGAATGCAACATACGGCAGACTCGCCAGTTGCGCACGGATCGGTCCACACCATCCAGGATCCAGCCAGCGGTGGCCGCGCACGCCGTCGGACTGCAATCACGTCCTACTGATCAGCGGCTTATCGACGTCGCGCACCGCTCACCACGTTTGCGCATGATCCGGCCCGCCGTGACCCCACGAACTGTCCAATGCGCACCAGTTGCCGTGAGCGCTTTTCAATTTTTCAGGTTGATCAAGCTGTAACTTCTGCTAATCTGTCAAGAAACTGCGGCATGAATGCATCTGTTGGCGTTGGCAATCGCGGGTCCATATACTATTACCCCGTTCATACCTTCTGGCCAACTGCTCAGCAGCCTGGACGCGCGGCGTCGGTAAGCTGGGCGGGAACCATCACTCCGGCAATTTGGGTTGACGTGCACGGCAATGCCGCAGTTGTTTTTGGCAGTGGAACAGCGGAACGACCAATAACGCTGTAGATAAGCCGCAGGTCACGTGGTGATTTTGCCAGTGGACCTATGGTTCCTAAGTCCCACCTAGATGCTCAGCTGGTGCCGTGGAGACTCGACGCGACGCGGCTTAATCCATAAAGACCGCAATGCGCTGCGGGTATGCGGATCGACCGCCACCATCACCGCCAATGGCCACCGGAATCATGCCGCGGCAGCAGCAGCAGCCGAACCGCCACTGGAACCACCGGAGAAAATCGTAGGTCCCAAAAGGGTTACGCGTGGCTCCCCGTTCTGCGACTCCGTAAGGCCAGGTGCTCAAACTCCGGCATCCGCGTTGTGCCAACAATAATCGCCCTGCGCATCTCAGCGCAGCGACCACCGCCGAATCCTCTGTTGCACGGCGTGCTCATTCGCCGCGGTACCGAACGCTGTGGGAATCCAGCAATGGCGTTTTTCCTCCTTGATAGCAATGGGTGAACCGTGAAGCGGACCCGCTTTTCTGCAGGTGTTGCATCGCCTGCGCTGTTCCAGCGCATTGCCAGCGAACGCATGATGAAGAGCATTGATGCTTATCAGTTTGCTCAATTTTTATCCCAAGACACGCACGCATCGAGACTCGACGGAACCGCCCTGCGCTGTATACGTTCAACCAGCCCGGTTGCATCAGAGGTTTCGACCACATAGATATGAGATTGGATGCCTCGCCTACCCGTGCGTGCCATTGCGCGTAGTTGGCTCACGTGAACTAGCTTTAGAACCACCAAAAACACAAGGTTCCACATAACCAAACCCGACCCAAGTCAATACTATGTCTGAAACTCAACAAGCTTCCGTTGATGCCGCCACTCGACGCCGCATCATTACCGCATCGACGGTCGGCACGACCATCCGTTCCCAAACTTCTACGTGTACGCCACCCGCCGCTGTGGCCGTATTCCCACACCTATTCTTCCCAAAGAACAATGACCCCTACAGTCGGTCTTCTTGCTTCCTTTGCAGCCTTCGGTCTCGCATTCGCGGCGCACGTCCCTTGGGTTCCATCATATTTTGGCCATTTTGGCGACCGAATCGGACGCAAAAGCCACGCACTGAGTCAGCTCGCTCCTCACGATGGGCATCGCCACCTTCCTCATCGGCCTGCTTCCCACCTACGCGCAGGTAGGAATTGTCGCACCCGCTTTGCTCGTCTGATGCGCTACTGCCAGGGCCTCGGCGGGCGGTGAATGGTCAGGCGCGGCCCTGCTTTGCCACCAGAAACCGCGCTAGTAAAGGCAACGTGCTTGCAGGCTGCCATGTGGCCGGACAGCTGCGCCTCCTGGGCTTCCTTGCTGCTAACGGCCTCTTCCTCATTTTGGTCACCTTCCCCTGGGGCACACCAATGGTAGAAATCGAAGGCGCGTTCACGACGTGGGGCTGGCGTGCTACGCTTTCCTTCTCAGCTCCGTGATGGTGATTGTCGGTCTTTATGTGCCGCTTCCGGCTGGAAAGAAACACCAGTGTTCAAAAAGCTGTGGAGTCGGACGAAAGCAAAAATGCCTCTAACCGAAGTGTTCCGCACTTCGTGGCGTCCATGATCCTCGGCACATTCATCATGGTTTCCTGCTGCACGCTGTTCTACCTGGTAACCACCTGGGTGTTGTCCTACGGCATTGCCAAAAATGGCCTGCAATCCCTACCTGGATTTCCTGAAACTGCAGCTCATTTCTATTTTTGCGTTTATCATCAGCATCCCCTTGGCCCGGCCGACTCGCCGATACCCGTGGACTGCAAAAGCACTCTGATCGTCGTATCTCTCGTCATGATCGCCTTCGGCTTCACTTTCACCCATTTCCTCTCCCCTATGGCAGTGCCTCAGAAAACAGCGTCTTGATCTTCCTCACCGTTGGCATGTTCATCATGGGCCTCATCTTCGGCCCCATGTCAGCGGTACTGCCGGGCTTTCCCCACCAACGTGCGATACACGGATCCGGCATCAGCTACAACGTTGCCTCCATCCTGGGTGCAGCCGCCTGGCACCATTCGTGGCTACTGCGTTGGTCAGCTTAAAGTACGGCGTTGGGGCTGTGGGTATGTACCTGGGTGTCGTGTCAGTGTTGTCCCTTATCGCCATCATGGTGATGAAGAAACCAAACAGCGACGTGCCGACATCAAATAGACTACACATTTCCTCTAATGAGGTTAACGTGCTATCAAGCATCTTCATACTGGTTTGTTGATCCCACACAACGTGTCTACGATCTAGCTGGTCGCTGTATCATCGTTGTCGTGGTGCTTATCTTGTGAGAAGAAAAGTTGAGGATCACATCCATGTTCGATGTCAATATGCTGCTCACATCATTTGGACTCATAGGCATTCTTGGCATCATCTTTAGTAAACTGAGGTTGCTTATTGGCTTCATTTTTCCGAGCGATACCCTCTTGTTCACGGCGGGGAATCATGGCGCACGCCAACCCGCCGTTCACTATGGACGCTGCTCGTAGGAATTCCCATTGCCGCAGGAGCGGCGATCAACGGATTCTTCATCGGACGCACCGCAGGACGGATGATGGACGGTCGTGCCATGCGCTGGATCGGTCCTGAAGCGGTGGATAAAACCAACCAGTATTTTGATCGCTCGGCGCAGCCACCGTGATGCTGGCACGTTTTGTTGGTGTCGTGCCGGACGGTTACTCCCGTGGTGGCAGGCATTTCGCACATGCCGTCACAAAAAGTTCACGCTGTATTCGGTCCTAGGTAGCACCCTGGCAGGTACTGGATTTCCACTCGTGGGGTACCTGCTAGGCGAGATTCCTTTGTTCAGGACTTCATACACTGGTTCATTATCGCTGGTCTTGCAACCGTTTTCGTCCCCATGTCCATCAAAATACTGACGTTGATGTTCCGCCGCTGGCGAGCGAAACGGACAGCCGCGAAAAACTGCTACCAAGCTCGCCCCTGAAGAACCTAGCGCCAGCCGCCCGGTTCCGACTTGTCAGTGTCAGCGCACACAGTCCAACGCACCCACATCACACAGCGCCTCCACGGGTGCCAAGTGATACTGCCACAATCGGCGATATACCTGATCAATTCCCGCCGCAGCGGCCTCCCGCATGTGGCTTTCAAACAACTCCGCTGTAAATGAAGCGTCGCTTTCATAGTGATTCTGCGTGTGATTTTCTGCGACCACCCGCAACGATGTCTCGCGATCAAACAGACGGTGAATATCCTCCATCGTCGGAAAATCAACGCAGGCCAAATGTACGCTCGTGTCACGTCCAGAATGTGCGGATCAAGCTCCGCGAACTTTTCCGTGGCACACCACGTTTTTGCAGCGCCGCATAGCCCCCAGTGGTAAGTAAACGATCCAGAGTCAGAGCATATGCCTTGCGATAGTTCTTCCCCACCTTCTCCAAAGTCTCAATGCTCACAATGGCGTCATACCGGCCACGCCATTCCTGACGCGTCGGAATCGGCGTGGTGATGTGCTGCACCGTCACGGCAAACGCCGCATCCTCATCCTCCAGTCGACCACGCACAACCTCACAATGCTCGGCATCAGCCGACAGCGTATCGACGCTCGCGCCGCGCTCGGGCCGCAGCCAGCGCCAACGTCCCACCACTGGAGGAAACTCCAGCAAGTCAGTGCCTTCGGTGACCCGTGCGGCGTCGAAGTGCCTTCACCGCACGATCCTGTGCGGGCCGCAGATCCTGACGCTCCACCGCCACAGGTTTATCGATGTGCGTAATGTCCACAAAATGCGACGAAGGCTCATGACGACGCCCTGCACCTGACACGTGGCTTGTAACGGCGGTGCGTACAGTCGTTGGCACACCGGACGCAAAAATACCACCAAACGTCGAATACCCGTCAGTGGAAAAACAGTTGCACCAGCTGTGCTGACAGCTCCTCACCCGAATAATCTGCGCGCGCAATGTGCGTTGGTGTTCCCCACCACCTACGGCGGGGCTAAAGCCCGATTTAATCAGCTGCGCCAACACCCGAGGCAGATTCTCCGCATCCCACTCACCAGCCATGTAGCTTCCGCAAGCCCTCCCAACCACCCCCGACTCAGCGAGCCGGATAAAAACAGCTCATCATGATGCACTCGAATATCCGGGCCGTCATTGGACTGTGGATCAAGGTTCAACCCTGCCTTCTCGCAAGCGAGAGCAAAAACGCGCTCCACAATCTGGGCACGACGCTGAGCTACGGCCTTCAGGAACATGTACCACCCTGGCCACATGGAAGCGTCCACGTGCTGCAAATGGTCAGGGGTACGCGGGGATCTGCGGTTTGGTAGGTCATTACTAACATTCTCTTAAGGAGAAAAGTGCTGCTAAAAGCCTGTTTCATCCTAACCACTCCCCACGCTATCAGTGAAGTAGCCCAGCTAAAACCACCCATAAAAGTGTGATAATCATGACAACGGGTTAGGGATAGTCAAACGAAAAGACCGATGCGGTACTAAGATTCCCTAGCTTTCAGGAGCACATACATGTCGGAGAAGCCCTTCCGTCCGATGGCGGACGCACACACGTCGTCATCATTGGCTCAGGGATTTGGTGGCCTGTTCGCCGCGCAAAAAGTTCAACAACACCGATGTTGATGTCACTATCATCGACCGCTACCAACCACCACCTTTTCCAACCGCTTCTCTACCAAGTAGCAACTGGACTGCTCTCCACTGGTGAAATCGCGCCATCCGCGACAAATTTTTCAAAGACCAGGAAAACGTTCACGTGGTCAAAGGCGAAGTGACTGACATTAATATCGAACAGCAGATCGTGACCACCGAACTCGGTGCCATTGTCCGCCGCTATGGTACGACTACCTCGACTGTCGCCGCAGGGCTCGGACAATCCTACTCGGCAACGATCACTTCGCGGAATTCGCGCCAGGCATGAAAAACCATTGACGACGCCCTAGAAATCCGCGCCCGCATCATCGGCGCTTTCGAGCGCGCAGAACTAGCCACCGACAAAGAACAACGCGAACGCTTACTCACTTTTGTCATCGTCGGTGCCGGGCCAACTGGTGTGGAACTCGCAGGACAGGTCGCCGAGATGGCACACCGTACGCTCCGCGATGAATACTCCAACTTCGACACCAACTCAGCGAAAGTCGTGCTTCTCGACGGCGCGCCCCAAGTACTTCCACCGTTCGGTAAACGTCTCGGGCGTAACGCACAGCGTCAGCTGGAAAAACTCGGTGTCACCGTCAAGCTGAATGCCATTGTCACTGACATCACCAAAGACTCGGTCACCTACAAGTCCACCCAGGACGATACGATAGAAACCATCCCCTGTTTTTGTAAAATCTGGTCCGCCGGCGTCGCCGCCTCCCCGCTGGGTAAACTCATTGCTGACCAAACCGGCGTAGAAATTGACCGCGCCGGACGCGTTATGGTTAACCCCGATCTTAGTGTTGGTGACCACAACAACGTCTTTGTCATCGGCGACATGATGAACTACAACAATCTCCCCGGCGTGGCGCAGGTAGCCATCCAGGGTGGCGAATACACTGCAGAAAACATCGTCGCAGAAGTCGACGGCCGCGACCCCAACGCCCGTGAGCCTTTTGAATACTTCGACAAAGGCTCCATGGCCACCGTGTCCCGCTATTCCGCAGTAGTGAAACTTGGAAAAGTGGAATTCACCGGCTTTATCGGTTGGGTGGCATGGTTGCTGGTACACATGATGTTCCTCGTTGGGTTCCGCAACCGTGCCACTGCGGCGGCATCCTGGGGACTCAATGTCTTATCCCGAAACCGCTGGCAGCTCACCACCACTCGCCAACAGCTTCATTCCCGGAACGCATTGCAAAAATTCGAGGAAGTGGTGGGCTCTTCAGGCGATACTCCTATTGAATTGCGCGATACTCGCCGCTTCGAGGGAAAATAACTGGATTGCTTATCGCCTAGATTTTCCCTTATAGCGGGTGGTGGTCAGATCCTCCATGCGAGGTATATCACCACCTTTATAGCGGTCCCAAGCATGGCGGAATAACGTATCGAGTGGCAGTAGCGGCGGACACCACGGAACCAAACTCCACGCTTTGTTTCCGTAACGTACCAGGTAATACTGGGCTTTCCACTCCTCCATGGGATAGTGTGGGGAACTTGCCTCCCACCACGGGCAGGGTAAAAACACCGAACGGCCAGCCCTTGTGCGTTTGCCCTGCACAACCAGCTGCTTTTCTAAAAGCTCTCCTCTGGCCGCGTCTAAATCCTTCTTTTTCCAGTTGTTCCATGTTCTGATGCTCACATCCGGGCAGTACGCAATGGCCAACAACTGAAGAAAATACATGGCCGCCAATTTTTCTAAGCCCAAGTGCTCACACACCTCATCCACAACATCTGATGCGGATAACGCCGGGTTAAGCGGACACCCACCACTGCTAACTTCACGCCGTAGGCCAGCAATCACCTCATCAAAATAGCCCTGGCGTAGTGCCCTGCGGGCGTCTGCGCTGTCCTCCGGACGCATTGGTGGGATGGTCTCAAAAGCACCTTGAAGCGGATATTGTGTTGTCATTCTCGAGTTATCCACGGGCTCAATTGTCTTCAGGATGTCGAGTTGATCTGCATAAAATCCACGTAAAGGATCATTCAACAGCGCATGTGTCGCCCAATACAGCACTGCGCCCTAAAGTCGACCGTAATCACGGCTATCAACTAGCATTTCGTCTGATGGTCTCTGGGCTGCTTGCATCACTACCCTGGGTATCTTTTTCGTCCCACCTCGAGTACCAGCCGGTGAGCTGCACTAACGTATCGTCATCAAAGCGGAACTACCGTTTGTGGCAGTTCAGCCGCGATCACGTGCGATGGCATCATAGTTTCGGTCAAGCTGCCGCCAGCAGCAATTCAACATGCTCAGATCCAGCTCGCGCAACTGAATAATTGCGTTGTCATAAACCTTGAGCAGAGATGCGCGGCGATTTCTTCGCTGCCTCCAATCTGGGTTTATCTTCGGCATCAATGACTTGTTGCATCAATGTCGTCGCCATGAAACCGTGAGCCTTGGTAGAAGTGGGTGGAAGCCCCCGTTGAATAACACCGTAGCTGCTGCTTCTGTTAAGGCGCAATTATCGCTGAGGGCGTGCCCATACGGTCAATATCACCAGGTTCAGGAAGCTCAGTGCGCATTCAGTCATATGCTGCGACGTCAGACCTGGAACAATGCCATATTTCGCACCTAGGGCAGTAATACCCACAACATCCGTATCGGTATAAGGCAGCTCTCCTTGGGCAAACACCCGGTAGCTTAGGCTGCTATCCGTCCATTCGCCCCACTGGTACGGCTTAGGTTTACCCACGACAACAGCGTTAGGCAATACAAGCCCAGTATGCAATTGGGGAAGATCCGCACCCAACTTCGTCCAATTCAAGCTCACTTGATTCCACGTTTCAGCACCGATACCGGCGTTAGCCAACACGCTAAACATCGCAGCCACTTCTTGCCCCACTAGTGGGTTAGCCAGTGGTCCAGATGCCCACGCCACCAAAGATTTTTCATTACCAACAGAAAGCAACCATTTCCATGTACCAGATATTTCCACTGGTACTTGGCGGACTAGCCTTACTAATTGCTCTGCTTCAACCCCAGCCTGATATTTGTGTGCATGCTCTAAAATCTTGTCAACTTGGGGAGCATTAGATGTGTTGTGCGGAGTAATGTTATCCCGGATCATGCGCAAAATAGAGCGCAATCGCTTTAACTTCTTATCAAGTTTTCGGACCTCTTCGACGCAGTGGTCAACGCTAGCGCATAGCTCTGGATCCTTTGTACCCAGAAAAACGCGCAGCACTCATTTCACTATTGAGAGCACTGCGGCGTGATACGGGGTGATAGTCCCTAAGTCGCTGACTTACAGCCTCGTTCCCTTACCTGGAGGTTGATCCATGCTGACCATGGCGGGTCATGGAAAGCAGTGTTTCCCTGGTACCGTGAGTTTCTGCAGTAACCCCTCATCGCCAGGAAGACCAGGAAGATACACGTTGCCATCTGCGTCACGTAACCATGTCACACCACCGAATTGCACCAAACCTGGTACGCACGTACCACTGCGCACGATGTTTCCATCGCCTGTAATCACCATGTAGGGGCGGATTCTTGTCGCGATCCCTAGCAAAAACGCTGAAAAACTCACCGTCGTGCACGGGTACAACATGCTGCCCTGCAGGTGCTGGGAGCATCACGCACTCCTCGCGCCGGATGCTCGGTGCCGTCACAGCATCGAACTGTGAAGGATAACTTTCGTCTTTGTCCTCGCCCGTGTGTGGATCCACCGAATAGATAGTGCAGTTTCCATGTTCATACTCCGAAAGCTGAAGACGCCACAGATCTCCCGATGTACTCCCGTATACGTTCCCCGCAGGATAAGGGGCTTTCGTTGCGTAGGCTGTAATAATGCCAGCACCAGTAAGCCGACCCGCTGGGCATAATAGTGAAGCTGTTGATGTGATGGTCCCCCACTGCCAGTTCTCTGGTTTTTCTACCATCATCGCTTGGCCATGTGACCATTCACCACTTACCGTCTCATCCTCGGCGTTCATGCAATAAAGAGCATCCCCAACATAACCTGCCCTTATAACGGAATCTCTATCAGGGTGGATGTACGTAGCCACCACTGACTCCCCCTCAACTGCAACAAGTGAATCCTCAATGAGCGCAACAACACCAGGATAAGATTCAAAAAACTTTATGGTTTTATCTTTTTAAAGAAGCGTCGTTTCTGAAAATCAGCCATAGCTTTTTCCAGCGCAGGCCGTGATAATTCCGTCAACACTCCTGCCTCGTAAATTGCGAGCCAACATAGCCGCAAAATCATAATGAAGTGCATTTATCGCCTCGTCAAGAACCTCCCTTGATAGCTCAAGCTTGGCGAGCACATCCATATTCTCAACCATTTTTTTCGCCTGAGGCAGCAGGAAATCTCCGCCTTGGAATACCGCTAGATCACAACGGACAAGGGTAATCTATGCAGGCGCCTAAACCCAATTCCCGCAGTCTGTCAACATCATGCTCGCGCACAAATTCACCTAGCGTAATTCCATGCAGCAAGCGTTCGCATATGTGAGGATTATGGAAAATAACACCCATATCGAGAATATCATACGTTCCACGAAGATAGCTCAAAAATTGACGATTTCCCGTACCGACAGGGTCGGTAAATTCCCATATTACACCCGCTTTTTCCAGTGATATGAGCAACGATAGGTGCAAGTTTGAGCACGCTACGCGCAATACATGACCATGCAATATTTCTTTATACTTCTCAACTACCTGCAGCAGGTTTTCGGCCGAATATCGATTGCTCGACCTTATAGCATCACATAGCCATTCCAGCATTTCAGCTTCTGTTAACAGCTTAAACAAGCCCGCCTTGTCAGCGGCCCCAGCCCATTCATCCCCAGATACGCTACTGGGGCACGTGGCAAATAGTCGTTTCAGCGATTCCCCAGAAAGATGCTTGGCCATCCCTTGATAAAATCCGAGTGGCGCTGTTCGTATCCCCCGAGTCCCCTCGATACTTTCTAGCACATCTTTGCATACATCGGCTGGATCTATCTCCGCAGCCTTGCCCATCTTTATAAGATCACGCGCCATAGAAGAGTAAGGAGGCATTCCAGCTCTACAACGCTGAGCATTCAGGTGAAGCACGTACCGGTATGCCTCAGTAGCATCACCGAACATAGCGACACAATCCGCAGATTCTCGCGTCATTTCTTTGGCACTGATGCACCCACGTCGCGCAAATTCTTCCATGACACGACGATGGCGTGCAGTGTCACCATCTGTGCCATAAGTACGGTCAATTTCCTGCCTTTCCAAAGAACTGAACCGCATATTTACTATTTCAGCATTATCGAAAATGCGCTATTTCCTCAATAGAGTGGGACAAAATGCGGAACGGACACAAAAGTGTCTTCACCAAGGCATCAATACGCTGTTTTTACCTTGTTGGGCTGGCTGGCCACCATGCGTCTAGCCCATTCAACGTCACTTACAAGGTTGGAGTGCATGGTGTGCGTATCAAGGGTCGATAATGATGGGCCATTCTGGAAAAACCCTCAGCACGCGGTGGCGCCATTCCCACGCTATAACTGTCGCAAATTTCGGTCCAAGATATTTCTGAACGAAGGAATTTGCTTCCACAAGTGGTTCTTGTACGAGACGAACAACAACACGCTCCCCATGATGGAACTAATGGATTCCTGTACTATAACAGGAACCATACTGTCATCAGCATGCTTTAAGCTAGGAAAATATGTGATGCCACACTCATTATTACCTGCCGTTATGCCAACGTTGTGAATATGCAGTTTTTCTGTCTTCCACTCCCCAAAACCAGGCATTAGCCATAGCGAACACCCTTTCATGAATATTTTTCATCAGCATACTACCTTGCGATAATAGCAAAATTGCGACTAGAGGATCATTTCCGCTAACCTCCCCTTGATGCGACCTTTTAAACAGGAAATTTATCCTGCATAGCGTGTGAACTGGAGGTAGACAAAGGTTTTATTTTCACCCCCGCCACTCGGTAGACAGAGTAGGGTCCCAACAGATTACTTGGGCACAATCATGGGCAACGCTCTGCATCTCCTACGAAAATGCACGACACTTCAAAGCAGGGCGAGTAACCTAGTCCCCTATGACTCGCCCCCGCCCACTCGCTTTGTCACCGTCGCGCGCTGGTGATTACCAGCAATGCCCCCTGTTGTACCGCTTCCGCGCTATTGACCGTCTCCCCGAACCCAAAACCGTGGCACAGGTTAAGGGAACCCTCGTACATGCGGTTTTGGAGGAAATGCATAAGCTTCCTCGCCAAGACCGCCTCTACCCTACTGCTGTAAAGCGCCTGAAACCTAACTGGGCAACGATGTGCAGGAGACCCAGAACTCACTGACCTGGTTTCCGACGCCGATCTCTACGACTTCCTCGTCGAGTGCCGCGCCCTTCTCCGGGGCTACTTCGAGATGGAAAACCCTCAAGGTTTCGATGCCCACGAATGCGAAATGTACGTCGATACCGTCCTGCCTAATGGCGTTCCCGTCCGCGGCTTCATTGACCGCGTGGACATCGCCCCCACCGGTCAGGTTCGCGTCGTCGACTACAAAACCGGAAAGAAACCCAAACCTCAATGGAGTCAGCAGGCCCAGTTTCAGATGCGCTTTTACGCCCTAGTGTACTGGCGGCTTTTCGACGTCGTGCCCACCCAACTGCGTCTCATGTACCTCAAGGTCATCGACTCCATGTTCCTCACCCCCTCCACCGAGGAGCTGGGGTTTTTTGAACGCGACCTCGGCGACCTGTGGGCCAAAATTGAGGGCGATGGCCGCGCCGGAACATTCCGCCCCAAAACCTCCAAACTATGTGGGTGGTGCCCGCATCAGGCACTATGCCCAGCTTTTGGTGGTACTCCGCCGGACTATCCGGGATGGCCTGGGAGCACCGCCGACTACTACCAGAATGGGATCGGGGCATGGTCCTCTTCGATGTGAAGGAATTCCCGTAGTCCTGGAATGGTAAAGGCGACGACCCCATGGGACACCGGAACAACAATGTGGCGAGCGATGAGGCGGCGTCGATACTGAGCAACTGTATCCGCCGATCGGTCGATACGAGCAGCGATGTCACTGACTTTACTGGGACCGGGATCCTCCGCCATTGCTTTGACAAAAGCCAAATCAAGGCCTGACAGTTCCGCCACCAAAGGCTTAAGCACCAACGTATTGAGGTCTTTCAGTGCTCGCTGGGTTCCATGCTCGACAGCCTGGTCATCGATAACCGCGGGGTTTTTCGCTGCCAACCATGAATGGTGACCAATCAGCTGAATCATAAACGGGTATCCCCGAGTTGCCTCTATTGCGCGATTCAAGGCGGTTTCGTCCCAGTGCCACCCGTTTTCCTCTACAGGTTCCACTCAGGCCCCGGCGCGCTTCTTCTCTGGTGACTGCGCCCTGGTTCGCGGTGGTCGGCACGGCGGATGAAGGTGATTCCGCGGTGTTTGAGAAGGGCGTTTACTTCGTCGGGTAGTCCGGCGAGGGCGAGTGCGATGTCGCGGTTTTCTCGGAAGATGTGTTGGACTGCGGCGGCGAGTTCTGCGAGTTCGGCGGTTGTGCCTCGGCCTATTTCGTCGACGGTGATGAGCAGTCCGACGTGGTGTTCTTGTAGATGGTCGAGGGCTTGGGTGAGTTGTGTGCGTAGTCCTGGGACGATGGGGTGTCGTTCGTGGACGGTGCCGGTGAATCCTCCGAGGCCGGCTGGGCCGGTGACTCCGGTGACTCGTCGGACGGTGGAGCGTGGGTCGACCATTTGTAGGAGTGCTGGTAGGTGTTCGTTGACGAGTCGGTTGACTAGCCCGGGTAGTGCTGTTTCGGTGATGACGGCCCATCCTTGTTCGCGTGCGGCATCTTCGACTTCGTTGAGGAGTACTGTTTTTCCGACGCCTCTGGTGCCTGAGAGGAGTAGTGCCCTGCTGGGTGAGCCGGGTCCGCTGCGTAGTGCGAGTGTGAATGATTCGACGATGTCGGTTCGTCCGACGGGGACGCTGGGTGAGGATCCGAAGGTTGGTGTGAACGGGCTCGTCTGGTTCATGATGCTCAGTTTACTCAGTTTTGTCAGCTAACTATGTTGTTTTTGAAGCCCAGATGACGAGGTTGCACGCGGTTTTTCTGCGCCGGTTTTGACATGGCTGAAGATAGGTGTGTTTTGACGGTGGAGGGTTCGGTGAGTTCGCTGGCGATGTCGTTGTTGCTGAGTCCGCGGCAGAGTTGTACGACGCAGTCGAGTTCGCGTGGGGTGAGGGTGCTGGTGTCTGGTGTGATGGTCATTTTTCGGCGGGTGAATTCTGTGATGACGCGTCGGGTGAGGGCGGCGTCGACAAGCCCTTCGCCGAGTGCGGCGCGTTGGACGCCTTCAACGAGTGCGTCCATGGGGCTGTCTTTGAGGAGGATTCCGCAGGCTCCGGCTTCGAGTGCGCCGAAGACGTATTCATCAAGGTCGAAGGTGGTGATGACAATGACGGCTGGGGTCGGATCGAGTTGTTGGATGAGTCGGGTTGCTTCGAGTCCATCGCCGTCGGGCATACGGATATCCATGCAAATGACGTCGGGCTGTAATCGTTGTGCTTCGGCGACGGCTTGTTTTCCTGTGCTGACTTCGCCGACGATGGTGATGCTGCCGGAGGCTTGGAGGATGGTTGCTGGTCCTGCACGGATGAGTGGTTCGTCATCGGCGAGTACGCGGATCATGTCCATGTGAGTGTGACTTCCATCCTTGTGTGTTGGGTTGGTTTGTGGTGTTGCGCCGCAGTTGTCGGCGCGTTCTTGCATGCCGATGCTGCCGCGCCCGGGGGTGCTGGGTTGGAAGTGTCCGTGGGTTTTGTATGGCGAGTCCGTGGTTATCCATGTGGATGGTGACGGGAGCGCCGGGTGCGTGTTTGCGTGCGTTGGTGAGTGCTTCTTGGATGGTGCGGTAGGCGCATTGTTGTTCTGGGGTGGTGAGGGTGTCGCGGAGGCCAGGGCCGGTGACGTGGATGTTCGCTGCCTAGTTGTTGGCATTCGGTGATGAGGTCGGGGATGGTCGCGAGGGTGGGTTGGGGTGTTCGGTTGGTTTCGGCTTCGGTGGGTGTGCGTAGGTGGTTGACGGTGGCGCGGACGTCGGCTAGCGCTTTGGAGATGCTGGTGGAGATGCCTTCGAGTTGTTGTTCGGCGGCGTGGGGGTTGGCGTGCAGGACGGCGCGGGCAGCGGTGGTTTGGATGGCGATGCTGCTGGTGGTGTGCGGTGGTGTCGTGGAGTTCGCGGGCGATGCGGGTGCGTTCGTTGGCGAGGAGTGTTTGGCGTTTGCGCTCAGCAAGGCGGCGGTTGCTGAGGACAAAGTAGCCGGGGATGATGCCGATGACAAACATGGCTATACCAGTGGATGCGCCTATGAGGATGCGGACGAGTGGTGCGTCGATTCCTTCGACGGTGGGGATGTAGATGTAGGCGATTGTGCTGGTGATGGTGTATACAACGCTTTGGGCGGCAAGTTGTTTGTAGGGGGTGAGTGTGTAGCGTATGGCTGCGTAGGCGAGCACTGCTATGCAGGTGGGGCTGCTGCCTGTAGTCTGGGGGCAACCCACTATCAGAACGGTGAGCCTGATAAGTTCCAGGATGATACAGATCCACAGCATTCTTACCGGTTGGGTACGGCGCCTGAGTACGGTGGCTGATTCGATGGTGTAAATGATGCCGAGGGCGATTGCGACCCATAGTGCAGGTGCAGGCGCGTGGAAGGGTGGATCGCCTGCTGTTGCGTAGAGCATTGCGATGTGTATCACTCCAGGGATAAGGATGATGCCCGCGATGATCCTGTCTATGGCCATGTCTATAGATTGTAGGGTTTTGAGTCGGCTGATTCCGATGATTCCTACCAGTGCTGTCCACCCGCACATAGCAGGGTCCCGCACTACTGCTGTAGGGGCGCGAGTGTCGAGATTCCGACTGCTGAGAGGGCGGATTGGAGTGGCAGCCAGCCGATTGCTGTAAGGTTCCAGCCTGCGACGGCTCCGATGGCTGCAATGATGGCTTCAATAGTGTATGCCACGCCCAGAATAACTCCGCTGACAAAGCCCGCTGCGGGTGGCAGAGTGTAAGCGCAGCTGTGGTGACGGCTGGGAGGGTGAGCGCCGCTATCCCACGTATCCACATCAACAGCACGTCACTAGTGCCACCTCCCAGGGTGTTCCGCTGAGTTGCGCTGCGACGACCGTGATTACTCAGCAATTACGCAGCTCACCGCCGCTGCTCCTGCGGTAACAGCACCCACGGCCCCGAGAATGTTGAGCCCCCACCGTCCCCTGCCGTGGAGAACTTTCCACGTGACGGCCCCGTGGCGGTAGTTGGTGGCCACCATGAGTACCCCCAGCACGCTAACCACAATGTAGGGCCCGCGACGCCGCTTGATTGTGTAGATCCGGTAATGTCAAGTGCCTGAAGCTGGAACTGGGAGCTTTCTGGCGCGAAGGATTGAGGCAGCTCTTCGGGGGCTGCAATGCCAGAACCCACGCAAGGATAGAGGTAAAAGCTGCGGCAATGGGCAGTACCATGGCAGCGATGCGGATGGAACGTAGATGGATGGCTGTGTAGAGTTCGGTTTTCATGGCTTGCCCATCATGGTGAAGTAGTGGTGTTCGAGGTCGTCTGTGGTGGGGCCCTGGTAGATTGTGCGCCCGGCGCGAATCATGGTGGTTGCAGTGGATATGGCCTCTGCCTCGGCGAGGTGGTGGGTGCACAGGACCACGGCATTGCCCTGTGCCGCGTAGTCCCGCAGAAAGTGGTTGAGCCAGCGGATTCCTTCAGGGTCAAGGCCGTTGGCGGGTTCGTCGAGAAGCAGCAAGGTTGGCTGTGCGATGAGCGCTGCGGCGAGGGCGATGCGCCGCTTCATCCCCAGTGAATAGGTGCTGATTTTTTGGTCGGCGGCGTAGGCCATGTCCACGAGCTGTAGCGCTTCATCGGTGCCAGTTTTTCCGTGAAAAAGCGCCACGGCATGGAGGTGTTGTCGGCCTGTTAGTCCTGGTAATAGTCCCCCATCGTCTAGCAGAATGCCAATATTTCCTGTGATGTCTATGCCGCCACGCGATCCTAACAAGTCCGAGAATTGCTTTAATGAGTGTGGTTTTTCCAGCGCCATTGGGGCCGAGTAGTGCCACGATGTCACCTTGGCTCGCTACCAAGTTTGCGCCGTGGAGTACCGCTTTTCGCCCGTAGGAGACGCTGATGTCCTGGGCATTGAGTACCGTTGTCATGCCTTAAGTGTGCGGCATGACAACGGTAAAAACATCGGCTGTACAGGGCGAATTATCGCCTCTCCCCAAAAGGACTAGTTTTCTAGGTAGAGGGCTCCTCGAAAGACAGGGTGCATGAGGTTTTCTTTAGAAAGAACCTGGTCGAGGGTTTGTTCATCCATCAGCCCCTTCTCCAGGACTAGTTCGCGTACTGTTTTTCCCGTGGCGGCCGCCTCCTTGCCAATCATGTCACCGTTATGGTGACCGATAAAAGGGTTGAGGTAGGTGACAATGCCGATGGAGTTATCCACATAAGCACGGCACACATCTGCGTTGGCGGTGATGCCGACGACGCACTTTTCACGCAGCGCAGTCACTGCGTTCCGGAGGATGCGAATGGACTGGAATAGGGCTTCCCCGATGACAGGTTCCATGACGTTCAGCTGCAGCTGACCTGCTTCGGCAGCCATGGTCACCGTCAGATCGTTGCCGAACACCTTCAGGCAGACCTGGTTGACCACTTCAGGGATCACCGGGTTCACTTTGGCCGGCATGATGGATGATCCCGCCTGGCGTGGAGGCAAATTGATTTCGTTGAGTCCGGCACGGGGGCCTGAGGAAAGCAGCCTGAGGTCATTGCAGATCTTGGATAGTTTCATGGCCGCGCGTTTGACGGCACCGTGTACGAGGACATAGGCGCCAGTGTCGGATGTTGCTTCGATGAGGTCGCGGGCGGATTTGATCTCCAATCCGGTGACTTCGGAGAGCGAGGCGACGACTTGGTGGCGGTATCCTGCAGGGGTGTTGACGCCGGTTCCAATGGCTGTAGCACCCAGGTTGACTTCGAGGAGTCGATCAGCGGCCATGCGGAGGACAGCTTGTTCTTCGGCGAGGTTGTGGGCGAAGGCTTGGAATTCCTCACCGAGGGTCATGGGCACGGCGTCTTGAAGTTGGGTGCGTCCCATTTTGAGAATATCGACGAATTCGGTGCCTTTGGCGTGGAAGGCTGATTGGAGTTGGTCGATTTGTTTGATGAGTTCAATGAGCGCAGCATAGACCCCGAGACGGAAAACCTGTGGGATAGGCGTCGTTGGTGGATTGGCTCATGTTGACGTCGTCGTTGGGGTTGATGACGCTGTAGTTGCCTTTGGGTTCGCCGAGGTATTCTGAGTGCAAGGTTAGCGATGACCTCGTTGGTGTTCATGTTGAGGCTGGTGCCGGCTCCGCCTTGGAAGACGTCAATGGGGAATTGATCCATGCAACGTCCTTTGTCCAGGATTTGGTCGCAGGCCCAGACAATGGCTTCGCATTTTTTGGCGGGCAGGGTGTGCAGTCGACGGTTGGCCAGTGCCGTTGCTTTTTGACTTGAACCATGCCGCGGATGAATTCGGGGACATGGTTAATGGTGGTTCGGGAAATGGTGAAGTTATCGATGGCGCGCAAAGTGTGGATGCCGTAGTAGGCATCGTTGGGTACTTCCATGGTTCCTAGCAGGTCTTCTTCTAGGCGGTACCCCGCGCGCGCGGTGGGGGTGGTTGTTTTTTTGGTTTTGCTCATTGGTGGGGCCTTTTTCGTTGTGCCTATGGGGCTACTTGAAAGACTACCCCCATTTATATGCGCGCGATCCTAATTTCGGATGCGAGTATTGCTTGTGCTCCTAGTGCCGCAAGTTGGTCCATGATCCAGTTCGCGTCTTTGCGTGGGACCATGGCGCGGACGGCTACCCACTCCTCTAGTGCGAGAGGTGACACGGTGGGGCCTGAGATGCCGGGGGTGATGCGGGTGGCGTCGTCAAGCAAGTGGCGTGGGACGTTGTAATCGAGCATGAGGTAATTCTGGGCATGGAGGATACCTTCGACGCGGCGGAGGAGGACGCGTTGTTCAGGGGTAACTTCACGGTCGGCACGCCCAACGATGACGGCTTCGGAGGTGCATAGTGGTTCGCCGAAGGGTTCGAGTCCTTGTTTGCGCAAGGTGGTGCCGGTAGACACGACGTCGGCAATGACATCGGCAACACCTAATTTAATGGAAATTTCCACGGCACCGTCGAGGCGGATGACGTCTGCGGTGATGCCCCGCTTTTTCAGGTCGGTGCGTACAAGGTTGGGATATGAGGTGGCGATGCGTGCGCCATTGAGTTGGTCAATCGTCCAGCCTGTTGGGGCGGCGTACCGGAAGGTGGAGCTTCCAAACCCTAAGGCAAGGACTTCGGTGACGTTGGCGAGTGAGTCGGCGGCCAGGTCGCGGCCGGTGATGCCAAGATCAAGGTGTCCATTCGCAACATAGATGGCGATATCTTTGGGCCGGAGGAAGAAGAATTCGACGTCGTTTTTACGGTCAATGATGGTGAGCGCTTTGGAGTCGCGTCGACTGGCGTAGCCTGCTTCGCGGAGGATGTCGCTAGCGGTGTCGGAAAGGAGCCTTTGTTGGGGACGGCTACTTTGAGCATGGGTGTCTTTCTTAGAGGTTTTTGTAGATGTCGTCGGGGTAATGCCGCGGGCAAGCATGATTACTTGGGTCCAGTACATGAGCTGGGATATTTCTTCGGCGAGTTCGGCATCTGTTTGGTATTCAGCCGCGATCCAGACTTCGCCTGCTTCTTCGATGATTTTTGCCCTATTGCGCACGCCTTTATCGAGGGCTTCGACGGTGGCTGATCCGTCGGGCCGCTCTGCGGCTCGTTGCGAAAGTTCGGTGTAAAGGCTGTCAAAGTTTTTCACTTGTGCCATTCTTCCACATGCTTACTGGGCTGGGTGTTAAACCATTGATGCACGTCCGTTGCGGTAACACCATCGAAGGAGTTGCATCCATGGAGTTGTTGGAGAGTTGTTATGCCTTCCGGTGGGTAGATTCCAGCTTCGGGCAGGCCGATGACGGAGCATCCCGCTGTGTAGGCGGCCTTCATTCCTGCAATGCTGTCTTCAAAGACAAGGCAATCTTTTGCTTCGACGCCAAGCATGCGTGCTGCCGCCAGGTACATGTCAGGTGCTGGTTTTCCGTGTTCGACCTCATCACCGCAGATGGTGGCGGTGAAGAAGTCACGGCCGACGGCGTTGATAGCCATGTCGGCGAGTTTCCTGACGGTGTTGGTGGCCACCATCATGGGCATGCCTTGTTGCGACAGTTCGGTGAGCAGCTCACGCACACCAGGATTGGGGGCAAGTTTTTGTTGGAAAAGTTCAGCGACCCGTTCAAGGGTGATGTCGTAGTAGTGCCGGAAGATGTCATCGGTGAGGGTGATGCCTGCGTGGTTGGCGCAGATAGTAACGGTTTCTTCGAATGTAACGCCGATTATTTTTTCGTGAAGTTCTGGGGTGAGCTTCCTGCCCATTTTTTCGCTCATCTCATCGGCGGCAATCCCCCACAGTGGCTCTGAATCTACGAGAGTGCCGTCCATGTCCCATAGTATCGCTTTTAGCATGGGTTTTAGTGTACCGAAAGCGCCTCTGCACCATCGCGTCCCTATTGATTCCAGACATCGAAAAAGAATGCTAATTTTTCCTTGAAACATGGCAGTGGTTGCACTGTGAGGAATGGGGCACTCACATCGCCACATTTCGCGTTGACTACCGGCGACGGCTACCGTTGTGAACCATGCGGATAGCCATCCTTGGTCGCGGGGGTTCCGGCAAAAGCACCCTCGCGAGACAACTGGGCCTACCCACATCGAACTGGACAAGTTGCTATGGGGCGCTGATCTCACGCCCCAACCTCTTGACTGGGAAAGCATCGTCTCTGGGGAGGAGTGGGTTATCGACGGCGATCTAGGTGCCTATGACAATCTCGCTCCCCGTGTCGCACGTGCCGACGCCGTGGTGGTCCTTGACTTTCCCCTATGGCTCTGCGCTTGGCGGGCGTTGCGGCGCGGTCATGAAAACTGGGAATTCTGGCGATGGGTCATAGGCTATCGCCGTCACCTACCAGAAATACTTGACCAAATACCCGCAGAAAAACTACACCACCTACGACACCCCAAAGACATACCTCAGACGTTAAAGTACGTCGCCTCAGGGTGGTAGAGAACAAACGCGTCAGTTGATTGTTCAGGGTGCAGCTGCAGTTCCTCAGACAATTCGACACCAATGCGCTGTGGTTGCAGCAGATCCACCATGGTGCGGCGTGATTCCAGGTCGGGGCAGGAGCCATAACCAAAGGAATACCGCGCACCACGGTAGTCCAAGTCAAAGAAGCGCTTTGTGTCGGTGGCGTCGTGGTCACCTACGGTGCCGTCATCAAGGACAAGCTCTGACCGGATGCGGGCATGCCAGTACTCGGCAAGTGCTTCGGTGAGCTGCACCCCCATGCCGTGAACTTCCAGGTAATCACGGTACTCGTTGTTGGCAAACAGCGTATTGGCAAATCAGCGATGGGCTGCCCCATGGTGACCAGCTGGAATGGCAAGACGTCAACTGTGTCAGAGTGAATGAAGTCGGCGATGTTAAGAAAGCGTCCGCGTTGTTGTCGTGGGAAGGAGAAACGCGCGCGAACCGGGGCGTCGAGAGTTGGCGACTCTAGCACCAGCACCTCATCGCCTGCGGAGATTGCCGGGAAGTAGCCGTACACCACCGCAGCGTGGTTGAGAATGCCTTCGGACTTTCAGGCGATCGACCCAATAACGCAGACGGGGGCGACCTTCGGTTTCCACGAGGTCGTCGTAGGAAGGGCCATCGGCACCGCGGGTGCCCCTCAGCCCCCACTGCCCCATGAACAGGGCGCGTTCATCCAAAAACGGCAGGTAGTCGGACAGCGAGAGGCCCTTGACAATCCTGGTTCCCCAGAACGGTGGGGTGGCCACGGGAGTGTCGGTCGCGACGTCGCTACGCGCGGGAATCTCCACGGGAGTTGCGGCAGCTTTGCGTTCAGCGGCAATCCTGCGGGATCGCTCATGTCGGGCCTTGCGCTGCAGTTTCTTTTCCTCGGCCGCAGGGTCGATGACCAGTTCACCACGTTTGGTTGCCATGATGTCATCCATCAGCCGGAGGCCCTCAAAGGCGTCCCGAGCGTAGTGCACATCACCCTGATACACATCGGTGAGGTCGTTTTCCACATAGGTACGGGTCAGCGCGGCGCCGCCCAGCAGCACGGGAATGTCCGATGCGCCCGCAGTGTTCATTTCCTCTAGGTTTTCCTTCATGATCACCGTGGATTTCACCAGCAAACCAGACATGCCCACTACGTCGGCATTATGGTCGCGAACGGCGGAAATAATGGTGGAAATGGGCTGCTTAATTCCCAAGTTCACAACCTCATAGCCGTTATTGGATAGAATAATATCTACCAGATTTTTGCCAATATCATGCACATCACCCTTGACTGTAGCAAGGACAATTTTACCTTTACCGCCGGAATTGTCAGTGGCCTCCATAAAGTTTTCTAGATAGGCAACAGCAGTTTTCATTGTTTCCGCTGACTGGAGCACGAAAGGCAGCTGCATTTGACCGGAACCGAAGAGTTCACCAACCGTTTTCATGCCGCCCAAAAGGTCTTGATTAATAATTTCAATGGGTGATTTTTCAGCCATTCCGGCATCCAAGTCGGTTTCCAGACCATTCTTTTCGCCGTCAACAATACGCTGCGCTAGCCGCTCAAAGAGGGGCATGGCGGCAAGGGCTTCGGCGCGCGCATCTTTAGCGTCAGCTGCAGAAACCCCTTCAAAGAGTTCCATGAATTTCTGCAACGGATCATAGTCGGGAGTACGACGGTCATACACCATATCGAGCGCAACTTCGCGCTGCTGCTCGTCAATGCGATTCATGGGAAGGATCTTGGAGGAATGCGCAATGGCAGTGTCCAGGCCAGCTTCGATGCACTCATTCAAAAACACCGAATTAAGCACTTGCCGTGCGGCAGGATTCAGCCCAAAGGAAATGTTAGAAAGACCTAGTGTTGTGTGCACGCGGGGATACTTTTCCTTCAGCATGCGGATGGCATTAATGGTTTCAATGCCGTCGCGCCGGGTTTCTTCCTGACCTGTGGAAATGGGAAATGTCAGGCAGTCCACAATAATGTCGTTATGGTCAAGGCCCCACGTCTTAGTAATGTCTTCAATTAGACGGGTTGCAATCTCGACTTTCTTGTCGGCGGTACGCGCCTGGCCTTCCTCATCAATGGTCAATGCCACCACAGCAGCCCCGTGCTGCTTAACTAGCCGCATAATGCGCTGGTAACGGGAGTCGGGGCCGTCGCCATCCTCGAAGTTGACGGAGTTCACTGCACACCGCCCGCCCAGGTGCTCCAAGCCTGTTTGAATGACGGCGGGTTCGGTGGAGTCAATCATGATGGGAAGGGTGGAGCTGGTGGACAGTAAGCCCGCGAGCTGCGCCATGTCCGCGCGGCCATCACGCCCCACATAGTCCACGCACAAATCCAGCATGTGGGCACCGTCGCGGGTTTGCTGCTTGGCAATATCTACGCACGTTTCCCAGTCCCCCGCCAGCATCGCCTCCCGGAACGCCTTCGAACCGTTGGCGTTGGTGCGCTCACCAATCATGGTAATGCCCGTATCCTGTGTCAACGGCATCGTCGCATACAGCGAGGACACATTATCTTCCACAGTTGGCGTGCGCTGTGCTTGCTGTGCATCGACGACCGCGTCCCTCACCGCCCTAATATGCTCAGGGGTAGTACCACAACAGCCCCCCACCAGCGCAAGACCATAATCTTTGACGAATGTGCGCAGGGCGTCGCCCAATTCACTGGGGGTCAGCGGGTATTCTGCGCCGTTTTTACCAAGAATCGGCAGGCCAGCATTCGGCATCACGGACACCGGGATAGAGGCGTGTTGGGATAAATAGCGCAGATGCTCGCTCATCTCGTGGGGGCCGGTGGCGCAATTCAAACCAATCATGTTGATGCCCAGCGGTTCCAGAGCCGTGAGTGCCGCACCGATTTCCGACCCCAACAGCATCGTTCCGGTTGTTTCAACAGTAACGTGACAAACAATGGGGAGGGCTATCTGAAGCTCATCAAACGCCTCGTGACACCCCAACACTGCCGCTTTGACCTGCAGCAAGTCCTGGGCAGTTTCAATGAGGATGCCGTCAGCACCTCCCTCAATCATGCCCAGTGCGGCTTCCTTGTAGTAGCGCTTCAGATCCTCGTAGTGAGCGTGTCCCAGTGACGGAAGCTTCGTCCCAGGCCCCATTGAGCCCAGCACAAATTTCTCTTCATACTCGTCAGCCACTTCCTGGCAAGGGCCGTGCCTTTCAAGGCGAGTTCGCGGCAGCGATCTTCAATGCCGTAGTCCGCGAGGTTCGGCAGATTACAGCCAAAAGTGTTGGTTTCCACCATCGGCACCCGCGTCGAAATACGCGCGGTGAATCTGCCGCAAAACGTCAGGTCGCGTGTCATTGAGGATTTCATTACAGCCCTCAAGACCTAGAAAATCCTTATCAACGTCCAGGTCAAACGACTGTAGTTGCGTACCCATCGCGCCGTCACCAATCAAAACACGGGAGGAAAGGGCATCAAGGAAACCAGTTTTTCGTAATCATCGACCAGACAGCTTAGTACGTTTTTGGGTTTAGGGGTAGTTCGCCTCCTCATTCAGCGACGCGCCGCCATATCCGCAGGAGTTTGGCATGGTTCAGGCTAGAAAGAGGAGCGGTAAGGAGACTTTGGTACACATAGCTGTGCTACGACCAGTCAGTTTTCGTTGACACGTTGATAAAGATTCACAGAAACACTCCACCCCAAATTACGAGACACCCCCATTTTAAGGGGTAGGTTAGAAAATTACGTAACACTGAGAAAAATAAGCCCTAGCTGCAGCTTCACCGCAGCTTACCTACAGAAGGCAAGCCACATACAGCAAAAATCTCTATCGATGATATGTTCTAGTTTTTGCTTCTGACGTGATACTCGGTATCGTTATCAGACGGAAAAAGATATAGTTTGGTCCACATTACAAGGAGATATTGTGACTGCCCCTAACCCTAATGCATCTTTCCTGGATAAAGCTGCTCAGCCTTTTGCTGGCCTGACTCCAGCAGGTGAAAAGTCGTGGATTGTTGCCCTTGCCCTGGCATTCTTCCTTGGCGCCATTGGTGCTCATAACTTCTACCTTGGCTACACCAAAAAGGGAGTCCTCCAACTAGGCTTGATGGTCATTGGCCTCGTCACGTCGATCATTGTCATCGGAGGTCTCGTGGTGGCAGCAGTCGCCCTGTGGGGATTCGTGGAGTTCATCATGATCATCATTGGTGCCGGCGGCTACGACAAGGACGCAGCAGGAATGCCGCTGAAACGATAAATCTATTCAAACTCTGGAAGTGTTTTCAGGGCTTCGTCCTCTACACCAGCGCTATAGAGTGTGGAGCGGATGAAGCCCTGTAATTCGTTTTCCTCTTCGTGCTCAATGACTGCATAGCCGTGGGCATGGTTGAAGTCATTGACTTTTTGAATAAAGTCAGCCGCAGCCACCACCGCAGCATCAGGATCCATCGCCACCTTGTTGGAAAATGCACTGATCAAAGCCTTGAGCTGCGGCAACACTGAGGGATCATAAGGCTGCGTCCAGTGCTCCTTCTCATTATCGCGTAGGTAAGAACCGGTTGCATAGGTTTCTAAGTCGGCGATGAAATCCTCAGCAAAATTGCTCATAGCTTCACCCCAAGCAAAGCATCAATGGCACGAGTCACTACTTCCCCACCGTCGCCGTCGCCGTCGCCAGAAAGTGTGTCTACCCATCCATCAACCGCTGCCAAGGCGGAGGGGGTATCCAGATCATTGGCTAGGTGCATGCGTACGGTCCGCACCAGCTCCTGTGCGGCTTCTTCAGAAGAAGAAAGATGAACGGCAGCTCGCCAGCGCTCAGGCGTTCTTCCGCATCATGCAGCACCACGTCGGACCAGTCCCTGTCGCTGCGGTAGTGTCCAGCGTAGACTCCGAGGCGAATGGCAGCTGGGTCATGTCCAGCCGCAGTCAATCGCGACACAAAGACAAGATTCCCCAGGGACTTACTCATTTTTACGCCATCAAGGGCAATCATCCCGGCATGCACATAGTGGTCTGCCATGCGCTTGGCAGGAACTGCTGCTTCGAAATGGGCTGCGGAAAATTCGTGGTGTGGGAAGATCAGGTCGCTTCCACCACCTTGGATGGAAAAGTGTGAGCCAATGCGGTTTTTGCGATGGCAGAGCATTCAATGTGCCAGCCGGGACGCCCCGCACCGAATGGTGCATCCCAAGCAGGTTCGCCATCGCGGGCTGCACGCCAGATCAACGCGTCAAGGGGGTCGCGTTTGCCAGGACGGTCGGGGTCGCCACCACGTTCGGCGAAGAGTTGTTCCATCACATCGCGGCTGTAGTTCGATTCGTATCCGAACTGCGGCGTAGCGTCAATGGAGGCATAAATGTCGGGATGGTCGGGGTCATCAACCACATAGGCTGCGCCGATTGCAAGAAGAGCGCTCACCATGTCAATAACCTCATCAACAGAGTCAGTCACGCTCACGTAGTCGTGGGGTGGGATGACTCGCAGGTCTTCCATATCGGAGCGGAACAGGTTGATCTGGCTTTCCCCGAGTTCACGCCAGTCCACACCGTCACGGGCTGCGCGTTCAAACAGCGGATCATCTACGTCGGTGATGTTTTGGACAAAGCGCACAGATACCCCATTATCCAGAAGTATTCTGTGGATTAAGTCAAAAGTGAGGTAGGTTGCAGCGTGCCCCAGATGCGTTGAATCATAAGGGGTGATGCCACACACGTACATACCTGCTCCACCGTCATAGACAGCCACGGGTTTTAGTGCGGCATCAGCGGTGTCGAAAAGCTGCAATGCTACAGGGGTGCCTCCCACAGAAGGCACGGGAGGCTGGGGCCAAGAATGCATGCCCACTACTTTAGCGTTCGGGGCGTCGATAAGCTGGTTAGGGGGCGAGGATACCCGCAGCGAGCAGCGCCATCACCACGAGACCTGCGGGAATACGATAAACCGCAAACCAGGAGAAGGAGTTGGAGGACACGAACTTCAGGAACCACGCGATAGAGGCGTAACCCACAGCAAAGGCAATGACCGAACCGATCAGCAGCTGCGCGCTCGATGCCGCCTGGCCTGCTTGAGGCGCAAAGGCGTCAGGGAGAGAGAAAATACCTGATGCAAACACAGCGGGAATGGCCAACAGGAAGCTAAACCTGGCGGCAACTTCACGGTTGAGTCCCACGAACAGGCCAGCGGAAATGGTACCGCCGGAGCGTGACACACCGGGGATGAGAGCCAGGCACTGTGCAAGACCCATCACAATGGCATCGCGCATGGTCAGATCGTCGTAGCCGCGTTTTTTTCGAGCCTATGCGCTCGGCGAGAATAAATACAAAGGAGAACAGGATCAGAACCGTTGCGGTGATCCATAGGTTGCGCAGGGCTTCACGAATGTAGTCTTTGCCCAGGAAACCCAGCACAGACACCGGAATGGTGCCCACAATAACCATCCACCCCATGCGGTAGTTGAAATTGCGCTCGTCCTTATTGAACAGGCCACGCGCCCAGTCCACAGCAATACTGAAAATATCGCGCGCAAAAAAGACCAGCACAGCGATCTCAGTTCCCAGCTGGATCACGGCAGTAAACGATGCCCCAGCGTCATGTCCCCAGAACAACTCGGACATAATCCGAATGTGGCCAGAGGAGCTAATGGGTAGAAACTCCGTCAACCCCTGAACGATAGATAAAACAATAACTTGCGCCCAGCTCATGTCCGTTGACGCAACATCAGCCGCCGCGAGGGTGTTCAAATAACTCACCTGAACCACGGTACTACTAGTCTGTATTGATGTGAGACAACGAATGGTAGGCGCGAGCGGTTTGCGAGTGTCCCGGTTGGGCCTCGGCACATCCACCTGGGGCGCCGACACCCCCGAAGAAGACACCGCCACCATCCTGCGCAACTTTATCGACGCAGTGGCACGCTTATCGACGCCTCACCGGCCTACGCAGGTGGCCGCGCTGAAGGAATCCTCGGAACACTTTTGTCGCGTGAGGTATCTCGCACAGACCTTGTGATCTCTTCCGCAGCCGGGGTAGATCCTACGCTACCCCTGGGCCGTCGCGTGGACTGCTCTCGCAGGCATCTGATCGCTTCCCTCGACAACACGCTCAGCGTCCTGGGCACTGATTATTTAGACCTGTGGAGCGTCGGCTTCTGGGACGGCAAAACACCACCTGAGGAGGTGGCCGACACCTTGGACTATGCCGTTCGCACTGGTCGGGTTCGCTACACCGGTGTGCGGGGCTATTCCGGCTGGCAGCTGGCCGTCACCCACGCCGCCGCCAACCATGCCGCAGCGTCGGCACGCCCCATTGTCGCTGCACAAAACGAATATAATCTGTTGGTTCGCCGCGCCGAAGAGGAACTGCTTCCTGCGACCCAACACCTTGGCGTGGGTTTTTTCGCGGGCGCTCCCCTCGCTCAGGGGGTACTCACAGGGAAATACCAGTCGCATATTCCTTCAACCTCGCGCGGGGCAAACGGACATCGCAACGCGGAGGTACAGGGCTACCTGGATGAACGCAGCCTCAGCATTGTCGACGCCCTGTGCACCGCCGCCGAAGGGCTGGGTATTTCTCCAGCAACAACAGCACTGGTGTGGGCACGGGATCGCGCCGGGGTGACCGCAGCCATCGTGGGGGTACGGCACCCGGAGCAATGGAACGAAATCATTGACAGCGAAAAAGTCCGGCTTCCACGCGCTATTTTGGATGCGCTTGATGATATTTCGAGCTAGACAGCTCTGATAATCTTTACTTCGTGACTATGCGACACAAAGTGGCAGCATGTGCCCTGTCAGCCGTGGCGACCATCATGCTGGCGAGTTGTTCGACTCCAGAAAAAAATTCAGATGGTGAAGCCATTGTCATGGGAAACGCCACACCTGCGGAATCTCCACGCTCTGGGTCTGAGGATTACCGCGTCGAAGGTATCGCGAGCGCGACTGACACGTCCGTGGCTGGTGATGTGCTCGCAGTCCGCACTCCAGATGGTCTGCTGGTGGGAACGCAGGAGACCATTGCTGCAGGCGAAGCACCATCGCTTTCTATACCCAGCGAGTGCGGGCACCTAAGTGCGCAAGGATCAACATTTATCGTCGCATGTGGGACCACGATTTATAGCATTGATGCCGCCAACCCCACATTGGATAATGCACGCACAACCGACAAGCCAATGGATACAGCCACAATGACCACCTCGGGTGAGATTGTGGCAGGGTCATCCACCTCTGGAGATGTGTCTGTATTCCGAACGTCCGGCACCGTAGATACCTTCCGCGTGTCCGATAAAACAACCAAGATTGTCAGTGTTCCCCACAACGGCAATCCCGATGGCGTTGCACTGATTAATAAGGAAGACACCACCATTCATGGCGTGGATTGGACAAGCAACAAGCCGGGTCCGACGTTGCGGGTCGGTCTTGGGGTAGGTAGTCTGGCCGCCGGCGAGGACGATGTTGTGTTCGCATCCGACACCACTGGCGATCAACTTGCGGTGTATACGGTAAGCGGTGCTATTCGCCTTCACCAACTTCATCCAGTTGACCGGAGCCCCTACGCGCTGGCCTGGGACAAAAAGAACAAGGTGGTGTGGGTATCCTCCACAGGCACGAACACCCTGGCCGCCTACGATATTAGTTCCGGAGTCCCCGTAAAAAAGGGCTCGCTTCCCTCCGCCGCCAACATCAACTCCATGAGCGCGCGTAACGACGGCGCGTTGGTCACCGCTTCTGCATCAGAAGGTCTCTCCATCATTCCAGCCGACGTGGTGAGCGCGGCTCTTTCAGAAGGATAAGGTCATGCACCACCCGTTTCGCACCAAAGCCTATGCTGCAGCGTTGAAAGTTATGTTCATGTTGAGCCCTGAACGTATCCATCACCTGATGGTAAACGGATTGGGTGCCCTGCAGCTCGCGTCGCCGCTTAATCGTGTTCTCTCAAAAAAAGCTTGCGGTGCAAGATCCCATCTTGTCGCAAGAGGTTTTTGGGGTGACTTTCCCCCGTCCGCTGGGTCTCGCTGCAGGTTTTGATAAAAATGCCTCCTGCGCTGACGTCTGGACTGCTGTGGGGTTTGGGTACTCAGAGTTGGGAACTGTCACAGCATCGCCCCAGCCCGGTAACCCCACTCCCCGATTGTTTCGCCTTCCACGTGACAAGGCGATTTTGAATCGCATGGGATTCAACAACGAGGGGGCCGCTGCGGTGGCGGACAATCTGCGACGCAGGCGGTCGCGCGATGTTATCGGCATTAACATTGGAAAAACAAAGGTCGTCCCCGCTGAACAGGCCGTTTCGGACTACCGCAGATCGGCATCACTGCTGGGTGACTTGGCTGATTTTTTGGTGGTGAATGTTTCCTCCCCTAACACCCCGGGGCTCCGGGATCTTCAGGCAGTGGAATCCCTGCGCCCGATTTTGGTTGCGGTGCAGGAATCCACTCGCGTGCCAGTGCTGGTGAAAATCGCCCCTGACTTGTCCGATGAAGATGTGGATGCCGTCGCAGACTTGGCGGTGGACTTAGGACTGGCAGGTATTGTGGCCACCAACACCACGATTTCGCGGGATGGTTTGGTGACGGATACCCGTGAGGTGGAGGCCATGGGTGCCGGCGGCATTTCCGGCCCCCCCGGTCGCAGCCCGCTCATTGGAAGTGCTGAAACGCTTATATAGTCGGGTTGGTGGCCAACTGGTGCTGGTCAGCGTCGGCGGAATAAGCACACCAGAACAGGCGTGGGAGCGCATCGCTAACGGCGCTAGTCTTCTGCAGGGCTACACGGGCATGATCTATGGTGGCTTGGATTGGATTCGGGATATTCACCTGGGTATTGCCGCACAACTGAGGCACCACGGCTTTTCCTCGATTTCAGAGGCTGTGGGCTGTGGGCTGCATTGGCAGAACCCTAGTACCTAGCTAGTATCTAGGGGTTTTCGTACCAGCCCCAGAGAATTGCTCGACCTAGTGAATGGAAGTGCAGGTTGAAGCTCAGCACCGTGGGGCTCGCATTGGGGTCTATGTCTAGTTTTTCCACGTCGACAGCATCGACAGCGAAAAGGTAGCGGTGTGGCGCATGGCCTGCCGGCGGCTGGGGGCCAAAATAGGCTGTCATGCCAGCATCGTTTCGGAGAGTAATGGCACCGTCAATTCCAGCGTTTGCGGTAGACCCTGCACCGGTGGGCAGTTCGGTCACATCAGCAGGGATGTTGAAGACTGCCCAGTGCCAGTATCCGGATAGTGTTGGCGCATCGGGGTCGAAACAGGTAACGGCAAGGGATTGTGTCCCTTCTGGCAGGCCAGACCAGGAAAGCTGTGGGGAGATATCGCTCCCACCGATGTGTAGTTCGGAGATCTTGTCGCCGTCACTGAAGTCGGTGGAGGTGAGGGTGAAGCTGGGAAGGTCTTTCAGCGGCGCGTAGGGGTCTGGGCCTGGGAATCGTGGGTCGTCTGCATAGTGTGTCATGGTGTCCGTTTTACCTTATTTACTCCACCTGTGGAAGAGCTCCGCGTAGCGGCCGTTCAGTGCTAAAAGTTCGTCGTGAGTGCCGTCTTCGATGATGCGGCCGTGATCCATGAGAATAATGCGGTCAGCAACTACTGCCTGGTCGAGGCGGTGGGCAACCACTAGTGATGTACGCCCACGGGCGACTGTGCTGGCTGCGTGTTCGAGAGCGCGGGCGTTGTCACTTCCGGCTTCGCTGGTGGCTTCGTCCATGATGAGCACCGGTGGGTTGAGTAGGACGATGCGGGCAAGCGAAATTTGCTGCTGGATTTCTGGGCTGAGTTCTGGCGCACCAGCGCCGACGGGTGTGTCGAGTCCTTGTGGTAGCCAGCGATCCCATTCTGCGCTGCTGGCCTCAAGGCCCACGGACGCAAGTGCGGTGAGTAGATCGTCGTCGCTCGCGTTGGGTGCCGCCATGCGAAGATCTTCGCGTAGTGTGCCTGAAAAGAGGTGAACTTCCTGGCTGATCAGAGAAACGTTTCGGGCGGTCCACGTGTCTGGCACGGTGTTCGTATCAACGCCGCCCACCACAATGTTGCCTGATAGTGGGCGCTGCAATCCTGCGATGAGCGCAGCGAGTGTTGATTTGCCAGCACCTGACGCACCAACAAGGGCGGTTGTTGTTCCTCTTTTAAGGGTGAGGCTGAGGTTATCAATGATGGGGGCGCCACCCGGATAGGCGTAACTGAGGTTAGTTACGGTGACATCGGGGTTGTCGTTAAGGTCGTCGGGTTCGGCGGTTGTGGTGATGTGTTCGCCGAGTTCGGCGAGTGCGACAGCACGGCCGAGGCTGGTCACGGCATCTTGAATGTCACCAGCGAAGAACAGAAGGTTGAAAATATGAATTTCCAAGCGGCTAATCAAAATCGTAGCGGCAACGGCCGAGCCAACTGAGATGCTCCCCTGTTTGGCTAACCACGCTGACATAACAAAACCACCAACGACAAGCACGGCGTAGCAGGTGGTTCCTTGGAAAATGAGCCGGTTAAACAATGGAATGCAATCTGCCTTAGCTTGGACTGCGTTCCACGAGGCTTTCCGTGTCCTGCCATGTGCCCAATCATGGAGACGAAGTGCGCGAATAGTATCCAGACCGCGGATAGTGTCAAGGAGGAGGTTGTTTCGTCGCGCTTCTGCGGTAGACATAAGGTTTGTCGCGGCAGGCATGGCACGCACTGTTGAGCGAACGAAAGGGTACATCAGCAAGCCCATCAACGCGATGATAATGAGGTAATGCCAGTCGGTGATAATCAGTGTGATGGTGGTAAACAAAAGCATCACAATGGTAGTGCCAGCGCGAACACCAATCGAGTTGACGATGCGCACGACGGAATCTACGTCTTTGGTCAGGCGGGTGATGACGTTACCTGTTCCGAGCTCCATGATGTCTGGAATTGGTGCCCGCAGCGTAGCGGTCATGCAGGCACGGCGGAGATCAACGCTCATCACGCGGGATTTTGATACGAGAGAGTATAGGAAGCGAACACGCGACCAATGTTTTCGGTCAAGAGAAGTGCGGCAACAATGATGATGACGGAGACAAATGCCTGCGATCCCCTACCAATGATGGGAAGGCTTCCACCACGAAAAATTTCCACAGCGTTTCCAAGCACACTTGAAGAAATAGTGACAGACAAACTTCCTACGCCCAGTGTTCCCAGGAAGATTATCCACCAGCCTAAGGACGGGCGCGAAGGCAAACTCCGCAGAAACCGTAGTGATTGCATCAAGGTTGTCGGGCGGAGAGCATCGTGAGTCAGTGGTGCGCTCATGTGTTGAGTAGCTCCTCATCAGAGAGGACGGTAGTAGCAACAGATTTCCACGCATTGCTGGTGGTGATCACAAAGGTGGTGCGATCACGGCGAAGCTCAGCCACAGCCTGCGCAACGTTGTCCAAGGTGACGGTGTCTAGACCGGTGGTCGGTTCATCAAAGGATAAGGACATGTGCATCATGAGCTAAGGCACGAGCAAGGGCTATCCGTTGGCGTTGCCCGCCAGACAGGTTCAAACCAGCCTCACCAATCAGTGCAGTGGGCAGGCTGCCATCGTCACCATATCCGCCAAGACGATGAACAATATCATCGCAGCTTGCGGCATCAAGAGCCGACCGAACAACATCGTCAGGAATATCGCCGGAAGGGTTGATGTTGTCGGCGAGGGTGCCTTCAAAAACGTTGACAGCATGTGGCGGTCGGAGTGCGTTGAGATTGGCAGTATAGCGTTGTGCTGCTTCCCTCCCAGCAGAGGTTGTTGCAGAAAGCACAACCAGGCCAGCCTGCTGCGTATCGACGCCGCAGGGTTCAGGTCCATCGTCAGTGTCCGCAGTGACATCAATAAGAGTGCGGACCCGGCCTGCAGAGGCGGTACCGCGTGCCCAGGAGTCGGTGAGAAAACCAAGGGAATGCCCCATCACAGTCAGTGAAGGTGGAGCCAACAACGTAACCGTAACGAAGTCGCCTGTGCTGATAGTTCCACCGTTGGTGAGCCATCCCGCATAACCAACAACAATAAGGGAAAATACAGCTGGGACAAGCTGACGGTAGAAGGTCATAAGTGAGCTGACGCGAGCGTCGGTAAGCATAAGCTCAAGGGAGCAGTCCACAGCAGCATCGAAACGTGCCTGACTAGTGGATACAGCCCCAAGCCCTTTGACAACGCGGGAACCTTGGGCAAAGTCGGTGGCCAGTGCCACGGCTTGCGACTCAGCCTCGCGGCGACGTGAAGAAACTCGTCCAATCGGCCGCGCAGTAAGTGCCGAGGCCCACATGGTGGCGGCGCCGCCAATGACCATGAGCACAGCTAGCGGCCACCATATCGGTATGAGAACAAGGATGGTTCCGGTGAGAAAGCCCAGCATCATCAATGGAAAATTAAGAATTTCCTTGAGTTTTGCGAGCTGGTCAGAGTCCTCATCCACTGTGTTAAGAATGGCACCCGGAGTGAGGCCCCGCACTGCCGGTGCACGCATCAAACGTCGAGTAAGTTCCAGGCGGAGACGATGAACTGTCCGCGCAGAACCAAGCTCGGTCAACGCATCAGCGGTGGCTTCACCCGCAGCGGTGGCGAAAAGCAACACGGTCACGAGTGTCATTGGCCAGAGAACATCACCAAAAGAGCCGGATCCGAACACCCATTGTGTCGCATTACCAATAATGCGAGAAATCAGCGAGCCAATGATCGTATTGACCATAATGAGGGCGATACTCAACCAGCTGACTTTTTTAAAGGAAAACAAGAGGTCCCACGCAGCTTGTTTATTGCTACGCCAGGATCCTACAGGAATAAGATCTGGTTCCTCAGGGGGTGTGACGGGGGCGAACCAAGACCACGTTGGCATCCGTCGCAGTTTCTTGGGTTCTGTAAAACTCACTCCACCAACCTAACGGATCAGTGCAGGAAGTGCCACATGACGTGGAGATTTGGCAATATAGCACCGAACGGGATACAGTATTTCAGTGCCCAACCAACATGGTTGCCCGGTCCGGGTGGCGGAATGGCAGACGCGCTAGCTTGAGGGTGCTAGTGTCCTATTAACGGACGTGGGGGGTTCAAGTCCCCCTCCGGACACAAATGAAAAACCAGAAGCCGTATGGCTTCTGGTTTTTGCTATTAATTGGGGAGTGATGCAAGGGCTTCTCCAACTTCCTTAGCCAAGGATGCCGTGCGATGCTTCTGCTCTTCAAGTGACCTAGGCGTGGAATCATGCCGTTGATAGTTCATGACGCGACCTCTGCAGACCGTAAAACAACCGGCCTCATAATATTTCTCTTCGGTGTTATACCCTCTGCGCAGCTGAAATCCATTCAGATGCCGAAACTCTTGTCGGGTTGATGCGAATGATTTTCCTTCAGTGTAACTATCCACGAAGTCATGCCGCGCTTCATCTTTCTCGGAATCTTTAATTTCTCTTTTACCCTCATCAACCGTGGCAAGAAATTCGTGTACGCGCATTTCTTCCGTATCGTTTCTGTAGAAGACGGACGCCTCCTCCTCAGGATTGTTCACTTCAACTTCCTCTGCGTCATGTCACTAATTTGTTTGGGCATCTTCCCAAAAGACACTGTTATGGAATCCACTGCTGCCGGCAGGTTCCGACGTGGTCGCTGTTGTGCTTGTTGAGGTCGAGCTTGTTGTGGTTGCCGTCTGCGTGATGGTTGACGTAGTCACTTCGGCTGTAGTTGTTTTTGCTGCCGTCGTGGTTTCCGAGTCCCCATTACCCCCGATTAAGGAACAGCCCGTGAGAAAAAGTCCAGCAACAGCAATAACGGATAGCGTGCGCAGTGTAGTCATAGCAAAGTCCTCCGATAAGGAAATATTATTTATATTGATAATATCAAGTTGTAATTCCCTGCATCAATACTTTTATCCAGGTAGCAGATTAGATTATTATCATTAAATGTGCTTATCGATCCCCACGAACTGGAAATCTGCCTCAAGGTCCTTGACCAGGCCACACGCATGGTCGCTGACGATCCACAATCCAACAACGACCACACCGTCAACGCATTACTCAAGGCAGGTAAAAAACTGCGCAAAGCCAGGGCAATCGCCACGGGCGAAGCAGCACGAGCACAACGACGCGCTGACGATGCTGCCATCATCGCCGCCACCGTAACCGGTCACCCTGATCGCATTGACGACGGTGCCGCCGAACTCCCCCAGGCAATAGCTAGCAGCGTCGGCATCCTCCACCGGTCGCAGTCATGTTATGTCTGCAAAAAGCGCTACACCCAGGTGGATTCCTTTTATCACCTCCTCTGCCCCAGCTGCGCCCGAATCAATCACTTTCACCGGCATGCAGGCACCAATCTTCATGGTCGGCGGGCACTGCTGACTGGTGGACGAGCCAAGATCGGCATGCATATTGCGTTGAAACTACTTCGCGACGGCGCGAACCTCACCATCACCACGCGTTTTCCGCGTGACGCAGCTCGTCGTTTCAGTGCCACTTCAGATTCGGCAGACTGGTTGGATCGACTTCACATTGTGGGTATTGACCTTCGAAACCCCGCTCACGTCGCGGCACTCGCCGATGACATCGCAACAGAGCCACTCGACATAGTGATCAACAACGCTGCTCAAACCATTCGCCACTCCCCCGGCGCCTATTCCGCCCTTGTCGACGCCGAGAGCACGCCCCTACGCGGCATCGAAAGGGACGTTCACATGCGCATTCTTGGGGATTCCTCCATTCCAAGTGCCATCGAACCAGCCACCATTGGCCGAGAGCTCCTTGCCAACATCACTGTTGATGCAGGCGGATTGCTCCCTGAACGTGTAAGCCATAACTCGTGGGTAGCCAAGGTGGGTGAAATCGACCCAATTGAGGTGCTTGAAGTCAATCTTTGCAATGTCATTGCGCCGTTCATACTGATCAACCGGCTCCGGCCCGCTTTGGAAGCCTCCCCAGCTCGCCGGAAGTACATTGTCAATGTCTCCGCTATGGAAGGAATATTCCACAGGGACTACAAGGGACCAGGACATCCACACACAAACATGGCCAAAGCAGCGCTCAACATGTTAACCCGCACATCCGCAGAAGAACTGTTCAAGGATAGGATCCTCATGACGGCTGTTGACACCGGCTGGATCACTGATGAACGCCCACATGTGGCTAAGGAACGTTTTGCTCGCAAAGGCTTTCACACCCACTAGATCTTATCGACGGTGCCGCCCGTGTCTACCACCCCATAGTCGACGGCGAAAACGGGATAGACCTGTATGGCTGTTTTCTTAAGGACTACGCCCCAGCCGCGTACTGGTGATTGCCCCACTGCCACGCCGCAAGCACAATAATGCACACCGCGACAGCGCCATACAAGGATCCCAGCAGATCCGTCAGGCCAGAAGTACGAATGACAATTCCCAGCACAAGCTCAGTTGCCAACGCGAACAGCACTGGCAACGAGCGTAGCCAGAGGAACACACCTATGAGGGCAACAGCGAGAATTACCCGCAGGATTTGCAGCGGTGCCGCGTGATCGGCGTCGATAATAAAACCCAATGGCCAACCAATACAGCGGGTAAAAGAGCCATCACCAGCCACGAGGACACCCATTCCGTACAACGCTGCCACTCCCACAACCGCATATCCGGCAATGCGAGCGCGTGTAGCATCAAACTGTGTTGCGTCAAGCAGGCGTGTGGTCAGCACCATGCATACCAAAGCAGTAAGCGCGCACCACAAGTCGATCATGCTGGCCACTGGTGATAGTCCAGTCAGAATGGTAAACATGCCAAAAATTCCAGCACCAAGTGCGCCAGCAAGAGCTACCCATGGCAGCAACCGCACTCGGCGATCATGATGTTTGCGCTGCAAAATCCCCATGACGAGCACGAAGGGTGCACAGGTCATTGAGAAAACGCGATGGACAAACTCGATGATCGGGTTAGCTGAAACTCCGGCGTGAATTGCCCGTCATAACACCCAGGCCAATTCGGACATGATGCTGAGGAATTCGTGGCGCACACGACTGCACCCATAACGACTGTTCCGACAACAACAAATGTACTCAGTCGAGCAAGAATAGTCGTTGTAGGCATCACTTCGCCGCGTCAAAAGCTGTCAGAATACGTTCCGCCGCGAGTGTCGGAGTGATTTGACCTTGGCGAAGCTGAGCCTCCACCAGACTGCGGACCTCTTTCACTTCAGGGTCAGTGTTCAGGCGCTGCAGCAGTGTTTCATGCACCATCGCCCACATCCACCCCACTTGCTGATCACGACGGACAGTCTCAAATGTCCCGGATTCTCGCATCACCTCATGGTGCTTTTGTACGGTGTCCCAGAACTCATCAACACCGTCACCTTCAACAGCAGACATAGTCATTGTTGGTGGGTGCCACAGACCGTCCTCACTGCGCACCATACGCATCGCCGCCGCAAGCTCGCGGGCAGCACGTTTGGCGTTTTTCAGGTTCGGACCGTCAGCTTTGTTAATGGCCACAAGATCAGCCATCTCCAGGACACCTTTTTAATGCCCTGCAATTGGTCGCCGGCACCGGCCAGTGCCAAAAACGTGAAACAATCCACCATCTGGGAGACAGCAACCTCGGACTGGCCCACACCGACGGTTTCCACCAGAATCACGTCGTATCCGGCGGCCTCAAACACCACCATCGATTCTCTGGTGGCTTTAGCTACACCGCCAAGCGTCCCCGCAGATGGAGACGGGCGAATAAACGCGTCATCCTGCGCTGACAGCTTGGCCATACGCGTTTTATCACCCAAAATAGAGCCACGGGTTTTCGTAGAGGACGGGTCGATGGCCAACACAGCCACTCTATGCCCTTCCTTCAGTAGCTTCATACCCAGGGCCTCAATAAAGGTAGATTTGCCAACGCCAGGCACGCCTGTGATGCCTACTCGGAGGGCATTTCCCGAGAAGGGCAACAGGCGAACCAGCAGCTCCTGCGCCAGCACTCGATGTGCTGGCGCACTGGATTCCAGCAGCGTGATGGCGCGGGAAATGTGCGTGCGATTGCCTGCTCGCACGGCGTCGAAAAGCTCATCAACATCAATTCGGCGACGAGCCCGCTTAACCACCTCGGGGGCCACCGCAGTGACATCCCCGAGGTCAGTGCCAGCAGTGGTCATGAGAGAGCCCAAATGGTGCTCAAGGTATTCGTTATCAACAGCCATGTCAGGCATCCCTCACAATCAGAATCTAGGCATCTACGTCTAGGTCAAAACCTAGGTTGGCGGATAGTTTAGTCAGCATGTCAATAGCTGAATCGGCAATCACAGTGCCGGGCGGGTAGATGGCGCCGCACCATCGTCATAGAGTTCTTGGAAGTCTCCTGGCGGGATCACACCACCAACGACGATCATGATGTCTTCGCGACCCAGCTTGGCCAGCTCTTCCTTCAGAGCAGGCACCAGTGTGAGGTGACCTGCTGCCAAGGAAGACACACCCACCACGTGGACGTCAGCATCCGCTGCGGAGCGTGCAGCCTCGGCCGGAGTCTGGAACAGCGGTCCGACGTCAACGTCCATGCCGAGGTCGGCATAGGCGGACGCAATAACCTTCTGTCCACGATCGTGGCCATCCTGCCCCATTTTGGCGATGAAGATACGCGGGCGACGACCTTCCTCAGCTTCAAAGGCATCGGCCATGGCGATGGCTTTTTGCACGTTCGACACGGTGCCTTCCTTTCCGACCTCTTCCTTGTACACGCCAGACAGAGTACGGATCTCAGCCTCATGGCGGCCAAAAACCTTCTCCAACGCATAGGAAATTTCGCCGACAGTTGCCTTTGCGCGAGCTGCATCCACCGACAGTTTCAGGAGGTTCTGGGAAAGATCACCAGCCTCCTTATCCTCGCGGGCAGCAGCAGCGGTCAGAGCATCGAGAGCTGCCTGACAAGCTTCCTCATCACGCTCAGCGCGAAGGCGTTCGAGCTTTTCAAGCTGTTCAGCGCGCACCTTGGTGTTGTCCACCTTCAGCACTTCGATTTGCTCGTCTTCCTCAACGACATACTTGTTCACGCCGATCAGCGCCTGGCGGCCCGAGTCAATGCGCGCCTGAGTGCGTGCGGCGGATTCCTCGATACGCAGCTTCGGAATACCCTCAATCGTCGCTTGAGCCATGCCGCCTGCGGCCTCAACTTCTTCGATGTGGGCGCGTGCACGGTTGGCTAGCTCATTGGTCAGCCACTCAATGTAGTAGGAACCTGCCCACGGGTCGACCGGGCGAACCGTGTTGGATTCCTGCTGGAGAAGCAACTGAGTGTTGCGGGCGATACGGGCTGAGAAGTCCGTTGGCAGAGCCAGGGCCTCATCAAGTGCATTGGTGTGCAGAGACTGCGTGTGTCCCTGGGTGGCAGCCATTGCCTCAATGCAGGTACGGGGAACGTTGTTGTACACATCCTGCGCAGTAAGCGACCAACCCGAGGTCTGCGAGTGAGTACGCAGCGACTGGGACTTCGGGTTTTTGGGATCGAACTTAGCGACCAGTTCGCTCCACAGCAGACGTCCCTGCGCGCATCTTGGCGATTTCCATGAAGGTGTACATGGAGATGCCCCAGAAGAAGGAAAGACGCGGTGCGAATTTATCTACGTCAAGGCCCACGTCCATGCCGGCACGGATGTATTCGATACCGTCGGCGAGGGTGTAGGCAAGCTCCAGGTCTGCGGTAGCTCCAGCTTCTTGGATGTGGTAACCGGAGATGGAGATGGAGTTGAAGCGCGGCATCATCATCGAGGTGTATTCGAAGATGTTGGAGATGATGCGCATGGATGGCTTCGGTGGGTAGATGTAGGTGTTACGCACCATGAACTCTTTCAGAATGTCATTCTGAATAGTTCCAGCAAGTTTTTCCGGGGGTACGCCTTGTTCTTCAGCTGCGACGATGTAGAGCGCCAGGACCGGGAGGACGGCACCGTTCATGGTCATGGAGACGGAGACGCTGCCGAGGTCGATACCTTCGAAGAGTTGGCGCATATCCAAGATGGAGTCAATGGCCACACCTGCCATGCCGACGTCACCAACAACTCGTTCGTTGTCGGAGTCGTAGCCGCGGTGTGTTGCTAGGTCGAAGGCGACGGAGAGTCCCTTTTGACCTGCGGCGAGGTTACGGCGGTAGAAGGCGTTTGATTCAGCTGCGGTGGAAAATCCGGCGTATTGGCGGATGGTCCAGGGCTGGTTGGTGTACATGGTTGGGTATGGTCCGCGCATGAAGGGCGGCATACCTGGGAAGGAGTCGAGGGGGTGCGGTGCACGCTCGTCGTTTCCGGCGGCGGCTTCGTCGCGGTCAGCGCGGGTAAACACGCGCTTGACGTCGATTCCTTCTGGGGTGGACCAGATCTGTTCTGATGCGCTGGGGGCGCTGGTTGTGGTGACAGTATCCGGTGTGCGCTGGATATCAGCGAAATTCGGGATGGTGGTCATGTGTCCTCTCACGCTCCCAACTTGTCGAGCAGTGCTGCAAGAGTAGCTGCGGCGTCGATTTTGAGATTGAGGTAGTCGTCGGGTGCTGCCTCTGCCCCCTCAAAAGATGCGGGTGATCCGGCAAGCAGTACAGTTTCGACGCCTGCCTTACGTAGTGCTTGTACGGCTTCGACGCCAGTCTCGCCATATTCTGCGTCGGTGCCGCAGATGACGGCAATAGGCGCGGATTGTGCAGCGGTATCGAATTCAGGGGTGCCTGGTACGACTTGGCCGGGGTTAAGAGCTTCGATGCCGCCGGAGGCGAGCAGGTTGGTGGCAAACCCGGTGCGGATGTTGTGCTTGGCCAGTGGCCCGAGCGGGATGAGTACTGCTTGCGGGCGTGTGCCTTTGGCGGTTAGGTAGACGTCTGAGCGGTTGCGCAGTGCTTCGAACTCCGCGGCCCAGCGGCGGATACCGCGCGGTTCAACTCGGCGGTCGTCGCTGAGGGGTTGTTCACCGAGGTTGGGGAATTCATTGATGCCAGTGAGTTTCTTCGCGCGGCGTGCGATGTCTGCGCGGGTGCGCTCGTGGGAGGCATCGAGTGCGGTAGCAATGGCACCGGATTCCACGGCTGCAGTGAAGCCGCCGTGGGATTCAATCTCTGTGAACACTGCCCAGGCTTTGTCGGCGAGTTTGTCGGTGAGGTCTTCAACGAAGAAGGAGCCTCCGGCGGGGTCGACAACGAAGCCGAGGTGGGATTCTTCCAGAAGCAACAGGTTGGTGTTGCGGGCAATGCGGGATGCGAAAGTGCGTGAGGTACCGGGCATTCCGCCTGGAACGACGTAGTCGAAGGGTAGTACCTCGACGTCGCTTGCTCCGCCGACGCCTCCGCCGAATGCTGCGACTGTGCAGCGCAGCATGTTGACCCAGGGGTCACGCTGGCTGAACATCACAGGTGCGGTGATGGCGTGCTGGGGTGCGGAGCCTGCTTCGGGCGCACCAACGACTTCAGCGATACGTGCCCAGAGTCCGCGTGCTGCACGGAACTTGGCAATTTCTTCGAACTGCTCATCAGTGGCGGCAAAGCGGAAGGACAGCTGCTTGAGTGCTTGCTCCGGGGTGAGACCTGCAGCGGTGAGGGCACGCAAAGTAATCCACACCGGCGGCGAGTGCCATGCCGACTTCTTGGGCATCGGTGGCGCCTTGGTTGGATAATGCCACACCGTCAATCATGATGGCGCGTACGTCACCTGGACGGGCTGACGCATCAACGGCCAAGGCGATAGCATCGTCGAGGCTTGTTGTGTCGCTTCCGTCGACGCGTGAGGTCAGCGGGGTAGCACCGAGTTCCACGGTGGTGGATTCAGCGACCCCGGCGGCGTCGATAAGCGCATAGAGTGCGGTTGCAGCTGCTGCGGTGTCGGTTCCGGCGTGCAGACGCAGTGGCACGAGGTCGAGGTAAACATCACCTAGCACGGTGGACAGATCATCAGCGCTGAGATCACCGGTGAGGTCGAGCACGACATTGGTTGTTCCGTTGTTCAACGCGTGCAGGATGAGTTTGTTGACATCGGCGGCTGTACCGTGTGTGCCGAAGGTTTCGGTGACGCCCCAGCCGGCACGCGAGGCATCGGACACGTATGAGCCGCGAATGAAGGGGAAGACGCCAGGGGCGGCGACTTCGTCTAGTTCGTCGGCACGGGTGTACAGCGGGTTGATGTCGATGTCGTCATAAGTGGACTTGATGAGTTTTTCCATACATCAAGTGGGATGTCTGCGACATCCTTTTTTTGTACGCGGGCAAACACTCCAGCGACGGATTTGTACCAGGCTTGCTGCTTGGCATCGAAATCCTCGGGCAGAGTGTTCGGCGCACCAGACTGTGTATCAGTCACAGCGGACCTACTCCCCTTAAACCTTGAAAATTCCTCCAGTTATAGTCAAATCATGAGCACACCCGTCACCGGATTGCTCACAATCTTTCACCAGTGTAACCCCCGTAACCTTCTCTTAGTGCGAGAAACCCCCATCACATATGCCGATATCGCCATGAGCTAGCGCAGAGACTACCCTGATTCAGGTGAGTACTTCACCAACACCCACGCCTCGTGGCCGCTCAGCAAAACTGCAGTTGCTGTGGGATTTTTTGGCTACCCTTTGTGGGGATGCTTGGGCGAGTTTTTCAGGGTTCTCAAGGGTGAAGCAATTAGGGATTGTTGCGGTATTGCTCACATTTGTGGGGGTGGTGTTTATCATAGATGTTCCGAGCATCCATCTACTGCGTTCATGGAGTGTGGCCGCAGGCCCGTGGTTTGCTGTGGTCTTTTTTGTCTTGTATGTCCTGATCACACAGCTTCCCTCCCCCGCACCATCATGACATTTTCCAGCGGGCTGTTGTTTGGGCCGGTTGTGGGAATTGTTATCGCACTAGGAGCTACCACTGTTTCGGCGGCGTTATCGCTGTTAATTGTGCGTTTTTTGCTTGGCGATTGGATGCGGCCACGGTTGACACACCCGGCCGTGTCTGGCATTAACGAGCGACTACGCACACGGGGATGGTTAGCCATCATGTCGTTGCGCATGATTGCTGCCGTACCATTTAGTGTGCTCAATTACGCTGCGGCGTTGAGCGCGGTTCCGATGGGCGCGTTTACAATGGCAACACTTCTTGGCTCAGCCCCTGGAACCATGGCGACGGTGTTGCTTGGCGACGCCGCGACGGGCACCGGAAATCCTGCGATTTTACTGGTCAGCCTTATGCTGTTTGTGTTCGGCATGTCGGGACTTGCAGTAGATTCCAGGTTGCCAACTCGGCGCGATGTTGCGTGAGACACTCATTCGCGTGTTTCCTCCCTTGATCAAGCCCAGACGGTAGACTAAACGGAATTATCAGTGAAAATTCGCGCTTAGTTAAGGTTTTTCCTCGTCAATGTTCGCTTTGCACGCTCGGTATCGTGGCCGCGAGATCCAACGCGCCGACTATGTTCAGCGGTTTGCTACTGCACTTGCCGCAACTGATGGTGTTGAGGCGTTTCACATTCTTGATGTGGAGGACATGTGCGCCAATGTGGCCAGTGCTGCGGCGGTGACTAATGCCACGATGGCGTTGTTGTCTGCGGCGGAGTGGTCGGTGGGGATCGGTGTTATCCCTCATCGGCGGGAACATCTGGGTTCTGACGGTGTGGAATCAGCGGAACGCGTTCGAAAGCTGGCCACTGCTGCGGTGGGTAAACTCGGTAAGGCTGGGGTGGTGAAGGCGCGTATTGATGCCCGTGGTGCTGATCCTGCGCGCTACACTGCTGATATTTCTGGGGTGTTTTGCATGCTGGGGCATGTGTTGTCTAAGCGCACGTTGGAGGGCCGGGAGGCAACCTCGCTGATGCGGGCGGGGTATAACCAAAATGAAGCCGCCCAGGAGCTGGGCATCTCTAAGCAGGCGATGTCGCAGCGTCTCCAGGCGGCTGGGTGGCAAGCTGAGTCAGCGGGTTGGCACCTTGCGGTGAACCTGTTGCAGCGTGCCGAGGAACTGTAGCGGCGCGTTAGTTCTCTATCCCGTACTGGGCGTCGGGGATGTTGGGTTGCTCCGGTGATGGCATGACAGGTGCCTGTGGTGGTTCGGAATCCACCGATTTTTTTGAGCCACTGCGTTTTGCTGCAGCAACGGCGGCGGCGATTTCGGGGGTCGGATTCGGTGGAGAACCAGTGTTGGGTGTCTGCGTCTTGGTCCGCGAGTTCTTGGGTGCGTGCGTCCACTTCGGTGGGTTCATAGCGGAAGATGCCGTCGTCGTCTTTGTTAGCCAGTGTCTTGGCGAATTGTTCGAGGGAGTCGCCAAATTGGCTGGGCACCACCCAGACTTTGTTGGCGGAGCCTTCGGCGATCTTCGGCAGCTTCTCCAAATATTGGTAGGCCAGTACTTCAGGGGTGATTTGGGCTGCACGGATGGCAGCGTTGACTTTCTGGATTGCCCGGGCTTCACCTTGTGCGCGGAGGAACATCCCGGCGCGTTCGCCTTCGGCACGGAGGATCACGGCTGGCGCTCTGCCTCGGCGGCGAGGATGGCGGCGTGTTTTTCACCTTCTGCGGCAAGGATCTTTGCCTGCTTTTCACCTTCTGCGGTTTTGATGTCTGCCTCGCGCTGACCTTCGGCGTTGAGGATCATGGCGCGCTTTTCGCGGTCCGCCTTCATCTGCATTTCCATGGACTGTTGGATGGATGGTGGCGGATCAATAGCCTTGAGTTCGACGCGGCTGATGCGCAGGCCCCATTTGGTGGTGGCGGCATCTAGCTCGCCGCGTAGCCTGCGGTTAATCACCTCGCGTGAGGTGAGGGTTTCCTCCAGCGTCATGCCGCCCACGACGTCGCGAAGCGTTGCGGTGGAGATCTGTTCCACGCCGACGATGTAGTTGTCCACGCCGTAGATGGCGCGTTCCGGTTCGTTGACCTGGAATGTCACTACCGTGTCGATGGCCACAGTGAGGTTGTCTTGGGTGATCACCGCTTGTGGTGGGAAAGAAAACACGCGCTCGCGGGTATCTACTTTTGCACGGATACGGTCAATAAACGGGATGAGCAAAGTCAGCCCACCAGACACCGTGCGTGTATACCTGCCAAGGCGTTCAATAACGGCGGCTTCACCTTGCGGAATGAGGGCGACAGAGCGAGCTACCACCACAACAATCAGCAGAATTAAGACGCCGAATAAAACTGTTCCAAATGTCATTACTGTGCCTTCCATATAACTGCGGTGGCACCGTCAATGCTGATGACATTGACGGTGTCGCCCACAGCAAACGTTTCAGAGGGGTCGAGGCTGCGGGCAGACCAAATCGACCCGTCAAGGCGGATCTGTCCCCCGTGGGGGTCTACCGTTTCAATCACGGGTGCGGTGGCACCCACTAAAGCCTGCACCGACGTATCTAACGTGGGGGCCGTCAGCAGCCTTTTCCTCAGCATTGGGCGTAGGGGAGAAAATCATGCCGATTGATGTCACGCCGAATACAACGACTTCAACCCATGTCGGCACATGAGCAAGTGAGACACCAGCGGCGGCTAATGCGCCACCGGCGAGCATGAGTAGCGTGAAATCGCCAATCGCTAGTTCGCCACAGGCTAGTACCGATGCGGCAATTAACCAAATAAATACACCCACGTTTTCAAGGATACGTGGAAAAAAATAGCCTACATAAGATCTGACTTGGAAACTTCTGGGATAGTAACAAAAGTCGATAAGGCGCTCTACTGCGCCGATAAGTGTTGAATCGAGGTCCCGGAAGCCATTCACTGCCCCGTACACCCGGTTCCACCCCTCCCGGGTGTCGCCCCAGCCTAATCTGCGGCATATTCCGGTTTTCCAGTCTTCGTTACGGGGGAACGTCGGGCCAGGCACGCATGCCTAGTCGCTCTGGTTTCACTGCGGCCCAAATATCAATGAAGGGTGTCCGGTGACGGCTACATGTGGCCCGACTTGTTCGGTCAGGCGTGTTTCTTTTGAGCCTGTCACTAGGGTGGTCGGCAAGCACGCCTACCCTGCGCCCGGGGCCTGGTTGGAATTCCGCTAATCGTTCGGGAAGGTTGTCCAAGCCTTCCAAGTATTCAACAACCACGCCCTCTACTCGCAGGTCGTGGCCCCAGACTTTCTCCACGATCGCTGCGTCATGGATGCCTTCAACCCAGATTCGAGATGGTGCCGCGACTTTCGCTTGCACACCGGCGACTTTCCGGGAGCCGGAGTTGGAGCGGGCGGGCTGTTGTTTGGCCACAAAGCGCGTGAGCGCACGATCTGCCCATCGACCATGAAGGCACCTGTGCGGAGTTTGAACAGGTGTTGCGCGCCGTGACGATCCTCAAGGCGAACAAAATCCCGTCATAGGTGCGTTCAAACCCCACTACAGCACCAACGTATCCGGTGGCTCGTACTTCTACCACCAGGCCGGGTTCGGCGGGAACAGTTGGATAGTCGGGGGTTTTTGTTGCGTGCGTGCCCGGCGAAAATGTCACCACCGTACGGATCGTTGATGCTCATGGTTTCCTACCCTATCGGCTAAACTGGCGCGGCCATGAATTTCCGATCACACGTGTACACGCCTTTGCACAACGCTGCCATTTGATCGCCGCGTGGCTGTATGGGCTGGAATCCTACGATGACACCGAAACAGCCCTTATTGATCTCGGTGGGGCCCCGTCCTTGGATATATTTACTGCGCTTCGCCGTCATGCCTCTCCCCTGCTGGACGACAATCCCACTGGCGAACCCATTGTGCGGCTGGAGTTCCCGGGTCCGGGTGATGCGCCACACCTTCCCGCAGGTAGCGACGCCGCGCTGGCTGCCCAGCACAGCGGAGCATTGGTGTTTGCCTCACCCGTCCCCAATGAGCAGGTCGTGATTACTCCACCGCTGGATAATCCCCGTTGGTTTCATCTCGCTGATGCTCTGCCAAGCCCCTATATTCCCACCCCGGGTGAGGCAGACCTAGAGCTCAGCGAGGCTATCCGCCGTGCCGCGACGCTTATCGACGCCCGCGGCTACCGCAGCGATGCTCTCGCTAATCCGCGACTCATCGTTGGTATGGTGGGCGACACCTATGATCTTTCAGGTTTGCCTGATGCCACACCACAGCGAACACTAAAATTACTTACCCGAGCCGACCACATCAGTGCCATCATTGAGGCTGTGATCAGCTACAGCGGTGATCACAGCCTTGATGCTGAGTTATTGGCGTTAACCCGACCGATCAGGCACGCCCGCATCGCGGCTGTGAACTACGCGGTGGCCGAGTGGGGTCGTCTCAAGCGCTGAGGTGGAGTACAGCACTGCGTGTCACAGGGTGCTCCGTTAACGGAGCACCCTTTCAGCGGTGCTGTACCGAGGCGGCGTGGAGGGGCGGCGTCGATAAGTTCCTTGACCAGCTCCACCACCATGGATGCGAAATGCGGAGTTGGTCCGGCGGTTCGGGTGCGTTCAATGTACATGCCCAGTTGTTCCGCCTCCTCTGCGAGCTCCGAATCCAAGTCCCACACCACTTCAATGTGGTCAGAGATGAACCCTATGGGACACACAACGGCCGCTGGATAACCAGAGGAGTGAATATCAGCGACGTGGTCTACGATGTCCGGTTCCAGCCACGGCACGTGCTCAGGACCGGACCGGGATTGCCAGACCACATCGAACTCTGTGATTCCCAGCTGCTGAGCCACCAGAGCTGCGGATTCCTGAACCTGGCGTGAGTACAGTGCGCCGTCGGCGTCAATACCCGAGGTGTGATCTGCAGACATGGGAATAGAGTGGGCGGTGAAAATAAGCCTAGCGTTGTCGCAAACGTCGTCTGGCAGATCGGCGAAAGCCTCTTGGACGGCCTCCGTCATTGCTTCGATATAGAGCGGGTGGTCATAAAACTGACGGAGCTTGGTGAACTCAATGTCATTCAACCCCTGATTCTTGAGATGCTGACGCATGGCATCAATGTCTTCGTCGTACTGCCTGCAGCCTGAGTACCCTGCCCACGCCGAGGTGGCGAACACTAGTGCGCGGCGCACCCCTGCCTTTTCCATCTCGACAGCGGTATCTGCAGCGAGGGGGTGCCAGTTTCTGTTGCCAAAGTACACTGGCAGATCAAGCCCTTGGGCTTTCAACTCCGCTTGAACGTTGGCGATGATCTCGCGATTCAGTTCGTTCAGAGGACTGACTCCACCAAAATGGTGGTAATGCACTTCAACTTCATCCAAACGTTCTGGGGGCACTCCTCGCCCGCGTGTGACGTTTTCTAAAAATGGACGCACATCCTCATGACCCTCAGGACCACCAAAAGATAAAAATAACAATGCATCAAAAGTTGGAGGCATAGGGAACACAATACCCAACACCGACCTTCAAGTGAGAACCACGCACGGCGGTGTTGGGTTAGTTAGATCAAACGCACTGCATACGGACTCATACCGGTCCACCGCACAGGAGAAACCTGCACCTGAGAGCCAGACTGTGGAGCTTCCAGCATCTGGCCGTCACCAAGATAAATGGCCACGTGGTCCTCGGCATTGGGGCCGTAGAAAATCAGGTCACCGCGCTGTATCTCATTCGGTGAGATTTTAGTGCCACGTTCATACTGATAACCCGTGTAATGTGGCAATGCAATGCCGACACCGGCGAAGGCATACAGCACTAGCCCGGAACAGTCGAAGCCGACCTTATTGTAATCGCCGAAGGAATCGGCAACGCCGCCGTCACGGATACCCTGAGTCGGGCCACTGGCGTTACCTCCGCCCCAGGCGTATGGCAGCCCCACCTGGGACTGTGCGCGTGCAATGACGGCCTCGATTTTCTCTTCCTTTGATCCGCTGACGCTCGCAGACGCATCGCTGGTAACGGTGTCGAGAGTGCTCAGCGAGGGAGCTGCTACTACCGGTGGCCGCATCATCCTGTTGGTTGTCCTGTTGAGGGCCTTGCAAGGCTGCGATGGTGGCATCGTCAGCATCCAAGTCCGTGGGGTACGGGCTGTCCAGATTGGTGTGATCCGGTGATAGCTCGGCAATCTTGGCTGCCGCATCAGCCGCGGCGGCCGTTGCGGCATCGTGGTGCTGTTGCGCTTGCTGAGCTTGGGTTGTCTTTTCTTGTGCATCAGTGCGCGCACGTTCGGCCTCATCAGCGGCGGTACGCGCCCGCTCTTCAGCATCTGATTTATGTGCGTCGTTTGCTGTTGCTGCAGCGTCCGCCTCGGCGTCCGCACGGGCCTGGGCATCAGCCTGGGTTTGTTCGGCATCGTGGCGAGCTTTCTCCGCAGCTGCAGCCTCAGCTTCGGCACGCTCCCGCTCTTCCTTGGCCTTCTGATAATCCTGATATTCCTTGCGCTGATTATTCAACGTGTCGGACGTGGACTTGGCGGCATCAAGCTTCTTCTGCGCGTCGTCGCGCTGCGCCATTAGGTTCTTCAGAGATGCGGTGCGCTGCTCAATCAGGCGAGAATTTTCATTAATGGCATTCTGTGCCGCTTCTTTGGCCTGAGCAGCTTGCGCCTCGCGTTGTTCTGCCAGCTTGCTGGCTTCTCGCAGCTGTGATTCCTTGTTGGCTTTGTCAGTGCGCAGGTGATCGAGGTGGTCGATGATGGCGCGTTGCTTGGCAATGTTGGTGCGTAGGTAGGTTTGCCGGTCAAGGGCATCGTTGGAGTGTTTGGTCCCCGCGACCCCTGACACGCCCGGATTGGAGGCACCCTTGCGGTAGGCAGAGCGTGAAAACTCGTCGAGCCGCTGCTGCGCCTGGGTCATCTGGTTTTGTACGTCGTCGAGTTCCTGGCGGGCGGCGCGGGCAGCTTGGCGGGCTTGCTCTGCGGATGCTTGAGCATCATGGAGGTCAACAAGGGCTTTGTTGACCGCTTCCCGCAGTCCGCCCATTTCATTTTCCAGGCGACTGATGTCGTTCTGGGTGTTGCTGAGTGTATTGGCCAACTGTGCGACGTTGCGCGAGTTTGTGTTCACATTGCTTTCCGCCGTGGCGATTTCCGAATCATCTGGATTGACGGGCTGCGCCAACCCTGCCTCAGGTGATGCGATTGTCGCGGTCAGTATTGTGCTGCTCAGTGCAATGGCAATCAGCCGCCGAGTGAATCGCGTGCGTGCCACGAAAACTCCTTTTATGTGAACCAAATAAAAGCCCGCCCACGAGGTTGATTGTCTGCGTCGAATAAGCAGCTGCCTCACGTCTGGTGGTGCGTGGCATGCTTCCCCACGTGCCCGCTGCACACCATGATGTGCGGTTTAGCGTGGTTATCGACGTCACAAACCAACCCCGTGAGCCGACATTCTTAACAATAGTCCACTTTCACAACAAACAACACTTCAATCTCATTAGTCACACAAGTAAAGGCCAACACCATGCCATCCAGAGGATGGTAGATATGGTGCTGGCCTGCGCGGTTAACAAAAAAATCACAGACTATGAAGTCTGTCACATAGCCAAGGACTCCTTTAGACGTGCAGACTTTTCAGATGCGCGTACACGCAACGTCAAGCTCAAAAACGTACACACGACTGCTGCAACGATCACCAAACATAGGCCGACAGTGACCAGCCCCCATGGGGTGGAATCGCTACTCACACTGGCCACATAGTTGTCCACGGCACTGACATAGTCTGGATTCCCCAACAGATCCCATTGCGCCAATTCAACGGTCTTACGAGAGTACTGATCGCTTACAATCGCCCCACTTCCCGGCGCCCGCACAATGATGGTGTTGATATTGGTGGTGTCGAGCAGCTCTTGGGCAATGTCCCTGAGGTCGGCGGTCTGAGCTGGAGTTTCATCGAGTGCAACGAAGCCAAAAGAACCCCGACCTTGGTTTTCCGCGTTGGCCAGGATGGTGGCGATATCCTGTTCCGCTCCTGGATGTTCTCGCCCATACGCCCCGAGCACAACGGAGTCGTCGTTGAGTTGGGCGGCGAGTTCGTCAATGTTGTATTGTTCGGGGATCAACCTGGAACCTTCCGGGGATGCATTCGGGTAGAGGCGTCGTCATGCGGCACCATGTGCCACATGACGCATGGCGGTTCTATTTTAGTGGGGTCCGGGTGAGCGTGGCGATTGAGGGACACGGTGTCGTGTTACGCCTTGGCGCGCGTGGGTGCCGGAGGTGCAAGATTGACGATTGCTGCTGTTGATGGGGGTTATCTTTCCCTTAATCGGGGGTATTTTTAAGGGCGTAAGCCGCAAAATTCCGCAACAGAACGCTTGTACTGTTAAGATGGTAGCAAACGATCATGAGGATTCATCCTGGGGTTTCCTTCAGGCGGAATCACCATGATGCCCTTCGCGGGTGTCCGTTTACGCACTGATCACGCACCGATTCCAGCCACATCAAGGATTTGCTGGTGTGTGACTCACCCTAGTTTTTTAAGGAAGTGGAGCTAACTGCGACCGATAGCAAAAACTCCTTCAACGCCAAAAAGCACACTGGAAGTTGGCGAGAAGTCTTATGAGTACTTCGCGCTGAGCGCTGTGCCTGGTATGGAGAAGCTGCCCTATTCGTTGAAGGTTCTCGGGGAGAATCTTCTGCGCACCGAGGACGGCGCGAACATCACCACAGAGCATATTGAGGCTATTGCCAACTGGGATCCCACTGCAGAACCAAGCATTGAGATCCAGTTCACCCCGGCCCGGGTGTTGATGCAGGACTTTACTGGTGTCCCTTGTGTGGTTGACCTTGCCACCATGCGTGAAGCGGTGAAAACTCTTGGCGGTGACCCCGACAAGGTGAACCCGCTGAACCCCGCAGAGATGGTGATTGACCACTCGGTAATCGATTGAGGCTTTCGGCAACTCTGACGCTTTGTCCACCAACGTCGACATTGAATACGAACGCAATGAAGAGCGTTATCAGTTCCTGCGGTGGGGATCCAAGGCGTTTTCCAACTTCCGCGTAGTGCCGCCCGGAACCGGCATTGTGCACCAAGTGAATATTGAAAACCTCGCCCGCGTGGTGTTTGACAATAATGGCCTCGCCTACCCGGATACGTGCATTGGTACCGACTCCCACACCACCATGGAAAAACGGTCTGGGTATTCTCGGCTGGGGCGTGGGTGGCATTGAGGCAGAGGCCGCTATGCTGGGTCAGCCGGTGTCCATGCTGATCCCCCGCGTTGTTGGCTTCAAACTGACTGGTGAAATCCCAGCCGGCGTTACTGCCACCGATGTGGTGTTGACCATTACGGAAATGCTGCGCGAGCACGGCGTGGTCCAGAAGTTTGTAGAATTCTATGGCTCTGGCGTGAAGGCTGTGCCGCTGGCCAACCGCGCCACCATTGGCAACATGTCTCCTGAGTTCGGCTCGACGTGCCATGTTCCCCATCGACGAGCAGACCACCAGAGTACATGCGCCTGACCGGTCGATCTGAAGAACAGATTGCATTGGTTGAAGCTTACGCCAAGGCTCAGGGCATGTGGCTGGATGAGAACACCCCTGAGGCGACGTACTCCGAGTACCTTGAGCTGGACCTTTCCACGGTGGTACCCTCCATCGCCGGTCCGAAGCGCCCCCAGGATCGTATTTTGCTCTCGGAGGCCAAGCAGCAGTTCCACTGACCTGCCGAACTACCTGGGCGAAGACGGCACATTTTGAGCCGGTAGACCTGGGCCCGGCTGGCGAACCTAACTACAATTCCTCCCGCGCAGGCCACGGCGAATCCGCAGCAGAGGGTGCCGACGGCCGTGCCTCCCGCCCGGTGGTTGTTCACTCCCCGCGCGGCGGCGAGTACACGCTGGATCACGGCATGGTGGCCATCGCCTCCATCACCTCATGTACCAACACCTCCAACCCCTCAGTGATGATTGGTGCCGGCTTGATCGCACGCAAGGCCAACGAAAAAGGCCTGAAGGCAAAGCCGTGGGTCAAGACCATTTGCGCCCCTGGTTCCCAGGTTGTGGATGGCTACTACAAGCGCGCTGACCTGTGGAAGGATCTGGAGGCTTTGGGCTTCTACCTCGCAGGCTTCGGATGCACCACCTGTATTGGTAACTCTGGTCCGCTCCCTCGAGGAAGTCTCCCAGGCCATCAACGAGTATGACCTCACCGCCACGGCTGTACTGTCAGGCAACCGCAACTTTGAGGGCCGCATCTCCCCCGATGTGAAGATGAACTACTTGGCCTCCCCGATTATGGTCATTGCCTACGCCATTGCGGGCACCATGGACTTTGATTTTGCTACCCAGCCTTTGGGCCAGGATCAGGACGGAAACGACGTCTTCCTGACCGACATTTGGCCATCCACCGAGGAAATTGAGGCGACCATCGAGTCCGCAATTTCCCGTGAACTCTACGAAGCAGACTACGCCGATGTGTTCTTGGGTGATGAAACTTGGCAGAACCTGCCTACCCCAGAAGGGCAAAACCTTCGATTGGGATGAGAAATCCACCTACATCCGTAAGGCACCGTACTTTTGATGGCATGACCATGGAACCAGAACCGGTCACGGACATCAAGGGTGCCCGTGTACTGGCCAAATTGGGCGACTCGGTGACCACAGACCACATCTCCCCCGCCTCCTCCATCAAACCCGGTACCCCTGCGGCGCAATACCTGGATGAGAACGGCGTTGCCCGCAACGACTACAACTCCCTGGGATCCCGTCGTGGCAACCACGAAGTAATGATGCGTGGTACTTTTGCCAACATTCGCCTTCAAAACCAGCTGGTGGATGTCGCCGGTGGCTACACGCGCGACTTCACCCAGGACGGCGGGCCGCAATCCTTCATTTTCGATGCCTGCGAGAACTACAAAAAAGCCGGCATCCCACTGGTTGTCCTCGGCGGCAAGGAATACGGCACGGGTTCGTCCCGCGACTGGGCCGCCAAGGGCACAAACCTGCTGGGTGTCAAAGCGGTGATCACCGAATCCTTCGAGCGCATTCACCGCTCCAACCTGATCGGAATGGGCGTTATCCCGTTGCAGTTCCCCACCGGTGAATCTCACGAGTCACTGGGGCTGGATGGCACGGAGGTCTTTGATATTGAAGGCATCGAAGAACTCAACAACGGCGTCACCCCCAAGACCGTGAAAGTCACTGCCACCAAGGACAACGGTTCTGTTGTGGAGTTCGATGCGGTGGTTCGCATCGACACGCCTGGCGAGGCCGACTACTACCGCAATGGTGGTATTTTGCAGTTCGTGCTTCGAAACATGGCGAAAAGCTAAACTCGGCTTAACCAGTTGGGCATAGCCTCGCCGAAGCATCCCCGTGGGGGCTGGCTACCTCAGCCCCCACAGTTTTTGTGCACCATCACCAGAGGAGGACCGTGTTGTGCCTAAGGTCAGCAGTTCAGACTTGACGCAGCGCCGCAAAGACATCCTTGAAGGTGCGCGTAGGTGCTTTGCCGAGCATGGTTACGAGGGGGCGACGGTGCGTCGCCTAGAGGAAGCCACAGGCAAGTCTCGTGGCGCAATCTTCCATCATTTTGCCGATAAGGAAAACCTTTTCCTCGCGCTAGCCCGCGAGGATTCCCGCCGCATGGCTGATGTTGTTGCTCGGGAAGGATTGGTGGAAGTGATGCGCGACATGCTCGCCCACCCGGAACGCTACGATTGGTTTGCTGACCCAGTTGGAAATCACCCGACTACGGCGCACCGATCCTGTCTTCCAGGCCCGCTGGCAGGAACACCAAGCCATTCTTGACGACGCCGTGCACCGCCGCCTGCAATCCAACGCTCATGCAGGCCGCATGCGCACTGATGTCCCCGTTGAGGTTTTACACACGTTCCTTGAAACCGTCATGGATGGTTTCATCTCCCGCATGGCTTCAGGAGCCTCGACGGAAAACTTGACTCAAGTGCTGGATCTTGTGGAAGATTCGGTCCGCAATAATCGCCGCTAGCTGCGATTTTCTAGATGCTGATACCATACCGACTAGACTGCTCGGTATGGTTTCTCTTCTCTTGGTGTCTCCACGACACGGTGCGGACGTTGCTGCGGCCGAATACCAGGATTTTCTTCACGCAACCGGCCTCACACCACAGGAACTCACTCACCGCATGCTGGATTCGGAAACCGCCTCCATCGGACCGCTTTCCAGCTTCGATGGGGTCATTGTGGGCGGTAGCCCATTCAATGTCACCACAGCACACTACTCCACCGAGCAACAGCACGTTCACGCACAATTGGCCACGCTCATCGACGCCCCGATCCCCGTGATGTTCATCTGCTTCGGTGCCAGCCTGGTCGCACATCTCAAAGGTGGAAAGGTTGGGCGTACTCACCCGGAAGAGTCCAGTGCCTCCATCGTCGAACTGACCCCTGAGGCCATAGCTGACCCACTTATGGCATCCCTGCCCACTCGCTTTGAAGTACTCACTGGTCACACGGAAAACGTTGTGGCGTTACCATCGTCAGCAACGCTTCTTGCTACCGGGCCCAACTGCCCGATCCAGCTGTATCGCGCCAACGACACGACATGGGCATCCCAGTTTCATGCTGAAATGGACGCGGCTGCGCTGGAAACTCGTATGCGTTTTTATTTTGACTATGGCTACTTCTCCCCCGAGGATTTTGATAGTATCGTCGCCAGCATAAAAACAGTAGATACCCGCTACTCACATCAGATACTGCGTAACTTTGTGGCCCACTGCGAGGAGCTTGGCCGCATCACATCACCTAGGACGGACTCGCCTGACCATGCCAACACCCCAGCTGCCATTCCTGCTCCTTAGCACCCGTCCAGAACGTGAGGCGGTTACTGCGGAATATCACTCTTTCCGCACTATTATGGACCTCTCCCCCGAGGAGCTCGTGCAGATCCGGGTCAACGAAACATCACTGCCTGACATTGATTTTTCTGATTATTCTGGAGTGATTCTTGGGGGCGGCCCATTTAACGCCAGTGATGAGGATAAGTCCGATAATCAACGCCGCGTGGAGTCCGAGCTCATTGCGCTTATTCGCAGAATCATTGACCAGGATTTTCCGCTGTTTGCCACGTGTTATGGCATTGGTTTGGTCGCGTTAGCACTTGATGCACCGCTGAGCCGCACCTATAACGAAACCCCCTCATGTATCACGGTCTTCGTTACCGACGAAGCAAAGGATGATCCACTGTTCGCGGGGATGCCTGACTCCTTTTCCACCCTGGTTGGCCATGTCGAGGCTGCCGATGCGGTACCCGATGGTGCCGTGCATCTGGTGCGTGGCCAGGCATGTCCGATTCAGATGTACCGCCTCAACAACAATGTCTACGTTACGCAATTTCATCCAGAGCTAGAACCGGAGACATTTGCCCAGCGCCTACGTATTTATCGCGACAACGGCTATTACGATCCCAGCGAGTACCACCGCATCGCCGACGAGGCTTTTCGCGCCGACCTCACAGTGGATAATCTGTTGCTCCAAAATTTCCGGTCACGGTATCAGCGCGCTAGCTAAACAGGTCGGCGACTGGGGTGTCACCGTCGCAAAACTCCAGTACGCGGGCATCGCCCTGCGGCACGTGCTTGGCAGTCGCAGCAGCTGCTGCGACCTGGGCGACTAACTCACGGGAAGTCGTACCGCCAGAAGACTTGGTGCTGTCAAAGACCTTCACTCCACCTGCGGCGTTGTGGTTGAGGGTTGTTGGCCCGAGGATGATGCTCTCCAGGGGTGAATCAAGTAGCGCCTCATCAGCTACGCGCTTGGCCAGCGCGTAGTGGTACAGCGGGTGTTTTTGTTCAAAGAAATCAGTCAACGATCCCACAAAGCTCACCATGATGTAGCGCGGCGGGGTGCTCGCGCGTGTCGCGGCGTTGATAGACGCTATAGCCGCATCGCGGTCAATGGCATACGTAGCATCCGGCCCACCCTTACCGCCAGCACCAGCGGACCAGACCACCACATCAGTGTCAGCAAGAAGTTCGTCCCAAGCAACAGCATCCAAGACTGCGATGTCGGCGACCTTAGCTGTTGCCCCTGTTTGTTCAACCTCTGCGACATGGTCTGGGTTGCGTACCACCGAGGTCACGTCAAAGCCGTGGTTTACCAAGAGCGGGGCGAGAAAAAGCGCCACATGCCCATGACCACCGATGATTATTGCCTTCTTGTGTTCTGACATAGCCCCCACTATGACAGAAAACGCGGGTTCGCGCTCACTTCTTAACAAGGAGCAGTGTGAACCCGCGTATGAGACAGCGGCGAGGATGTTAGGTGAGGAACGTGCCGCTGCCGTCAGCCCAGTAGTAGCCGTCGACATGCCACCTGTATTCGGTGTTCTCACGGGCCTCACCTAAGAAGGCGCAGCCGGTGGAGTATGGTTCAACAACGAATTCCTTGACCGGTCCTTGTCCTGGAACACGTGGTGAGAGGTGGACTTTTGCTGAGCCGCCGTTCTGCGTGGTTACACAGAACTGGTTGTGGTCGTCGCGGTAATTCACAGTGACGATTCCGCCGAGATCGACAGGGAACTTTGTTTGCGCAGAGACAGCTGGCGTCATGAGTGCAGTCGCTGCGGCAACCGATGCACCCACCACTGCGGCCTTATAAAGCATTTTCTTAGGCATCTTTAGATCCTTTCTCCCCAATATGGTCGGTAGCGAAAACCCCGGCCTATAGCCCCACATAGTGCTACAATCCCGATCCTTTACCGGCGCCGCAGTTTTCTTTATGTTGCTGTAGATGCTCTTTTATTGTGACCCGTTTTGAACAAAGCATCAAGCGTTTTTATGAAAAAAATGAGGTCGAATAATAGCTACTTTTACCCTCGGACATTTATTAGCAAAAGTACTATAAAGGAAGCATACAATATAATTGCATCGTGAAATGGAATGTTAAAGTGTAGTGCTACATAAAAGCACCTTTACCATTTCGTAAGGTAAAACAATCTTCTACTTTGAATTTAATTAGATAGACGCACCACAAAAGGGGTACTTATGCGACTTACCCTCGCGATAAAAAGGATAGTGCTTAGGTCACAGGGGTGAGTTCCTAACAAGTGTTAAGCTACGCAAGCTCGACAATCTCCATGTAATCGTCATTCCACAGGTCTTCTACACCATCTGGCAATATAATCACGCGCTCTGGGTTCAGCGCCTTCACTGCACCAGGGTCATGGGTGACCAAGACAATCGCACCTTTATAGGTACGCAGGGCGTCGAGAACCTGTTCACGGGAGATGGGATCAAGGTTGTTGGTTGGTTCGTCAAGAAGCAGGACATTAGCTCGAGACGACACTAACGCTGCCAAGGCCAGTCGAGTTTTCTCACCACCGGATAGTGTGCCAGCAGGCTGCTGCAGCTGCTCTCCGGAGAACATGAATGCACCTAGCAGGCCGCGCAGGTCCTGTTCGCCAGCGTCAGGGCAGGCGCGGATAGTGTTTTCCCACACTGAGGCCTCTGGGTCAATCGTGTCGTGTTCCTGCGCAAAGTATCCGATTTTGAGCCCATGCCCAGACACAATGCCGCCCTCGCCGTCGGTGCGTTCTACTCCGGCGAGGAGCTTCAATAACGTGGTTTTACCTGCACCGTTAAAGCCCAACACAACAACACGGGAACCACGATCAATAGCTAAGTCAACGCCCGCAAATACCTCCAGAGAACCATACATTTTAGTCAGTCCCGTCGCGTTCAACGGGGTTTTTCCGCACGGCGAGGGTTCGGGGAAAGTAATATGCGCTACTCGGTCAGCAATCCGCACCTCGTCCAGTTCGCCCATGAGCTTGTCGGCGCGCGCAACCATTTGCTTCGCAGCGGCTGCCTTCGTGGCCTTTGCCCCCAACTTCGCCGCTTGTTTGCGTAACGCACTGGCCTTCTTTTCAGCGTTGGCGCGTTCCCGACGGCGCCGCGCCTCGTCTGTCGCTCGAGCGTCCTGGTACTGCGCCCAGCCCATGTTGTACACGTCGGCTTCACCGCGCACGGCATCTAGGAACCAGACCTTGTTGCACACGGCATCAAGAAGTTCAACGTCGTGGGAAATCATGATCAACCCACCCTCGTGCTTGGATAGAAAATCGCGCAGCCAGGTGATGGAATCAGCGTCAAGGTGGTTGGTGGGTTCATCAAGAAGCAGTGTCGTGGTGGATTTACCCGAGCCACCGGAGGCGGAAAATAAGATTCGCGCCAGTTCAACACGGCGTCGTTGACCACCTGAGAGCGTGGAAAGTTGCTGGTCTAAAATGCGTGCGGGCAGCCCCAGGGCGTCGCAAATTCGGGCGGCTTCTGAGGATGCCTCGTACCCGCCAAGCTGGTGGTATTGTTCCTCCAACCGAGAGTACTTTCTGATCGCAGCATCGCGCTTGCGGTCATCGGTGGTGGTTTCCATAACCTCCTGCTGACGCTCCATGGATGCCATGATCTGCTCCAAACCCCGCGCCGACAGGACGCGGTCACGCGCCGATTGCTCCAGATTGCCTTCCCTAGAATCCTGCGGCAGGTACCCCACCGGACCAGACCGTGTCACTGACCCCCATACGGCTCAGACTCACCAGCCAAAATCCGCATTGTTGTGGTTTTGCCTGCACCGTTGCGACCAACAAGCCCAATACGGTCACCAGGTTGTACCCGCAGATGCTGGCCAGGCGCATGAAGCAGAGTACGGGCACCCACGCGGACTTCACAATCATTGGTCACAATCACGATCAGACAGTTTAGCCGAACCATGCTCGCAGGCAGCGTATGCTGTAGCACAACCCGGTAGCTAAGGAGGCCCGCCTATGGATGTTGACCTCATCGTCGTCGGACTTGGCCCCGCCGGGGCAGCCCTCGCGTATCGTGCAGCCACACACTACGGCTGGCGCGTTCTGGGCATCGACCCAACCACTAGCTGGGATAAGACGCTGGGCGTCTGGGTTAGCGACATTCCCACGTGGCTTGCGCACCTTCCAGTCATCCGAAGCACCCCCGCCGCACACGCACTGAGTAGGCATAACCTCGGGCAGGAGTACGCCGTCATTGATACAGCAGCTTGGCGAGCGGCACTTGTCACCTTCCCCACCCTCTGCACTGACGCCACCATTATCGACGCCCACAACGTCACCGCACAGGGCACTACCTACCGAGCACGCTGGGTTGTCGACGCCCGCGGCCCTCTCCCCGACCCGTCCCTACCAGTGCAACAGGCGCTCGGCACGTTTGTCGATGCCCCCTCCACCGACGCCACCTGGATGGACCTGCGTCCCATCAGTGAGGACTACCCACCCACATTCCTCTACAGTCCCCACCCACACGGAATGCTCCACGAGGAAACCATCCTCATCACTGCAGCACCTCTTGCCTGGGGCGAGCTGGAATCACGGCTTTGCGCCCGTGGTGTCACCGCCTGCGGGCGGATCGAACACGTCCTGTTTTCATTGGGTAGTGCGCCATACCGGGGTCCCGCCATTCCCTTCGGCGCACGAGCGGGTTTTATTAACCCAGTGACTGGGTACAGTGTTGGCACTGCTTTGAGGCTTGTCGACGCCACCCTGGATGCGCTTTCCATACACCGATCTCTCCCCTGGCATTCAATCGGCTTCCGATGCGATCAGTGGCTGCTTCGCCGCGCGCAAACAGTCTTACTGAGCCTTACCGCAACGGAACAATGCACCTTCCTTGAGCTGCTTTTTCAGCTTTCCCCGCACAGCAACAACGCTTCCTCCAGCTTGGATGCTGGCGTGGAAGCGTTGCCGCCATGATAAGAATGTTCCGCGCCGCAAGCCCTGCGCTCAAGCGGCGCTGCCTGCGCATGATTGCCTAAACCGAGAATCCCAGGGCGCGGAGTTGTTCGCGCCCATCTTCGGTAATCATGTGGGGACCCCACGGTGGCATCCATACCCACTTCAGCGTGAGTTTCGAGGCGATACCGTTCATCACCACAGCATTCTGTGCTTGGTCTTCCAGCACATCTGTCAGCGGACAGGCAGGCGACGTCAGCGTCATCTCAACGACAGCTTCCGTGTCGTTTTCAATCCAAATGTCATAGACCAAGCCCAGATCCACAACGTTAATGCCCAGTTCCGGGTCAATCACGTCGCGCATGTATTCTTCAACATCTGCGGCTAGAGCAAGATCCTTGTCGGACTGCTCCGGCTTGACTTTATCCTCCAGCTGGTCGCTACGGTCCTCAGGCAGCTCATGTTCTTCAATCATTTATCCTCCAAAGCGTCGGCTGTTGCAGCCTGAAAAGCTTTCCATCCTAACAATGCACATTTCACGCGCGCCGGGTATTGGGAAACCCCAGAAAACGCCACCCCATCGCCAATGATCTCTTCATCGCCGTCAACCTGTCCACGGGAGGTAATCATGCGCTCAAATTCGGCAAGCTTGTCCATCGCTTCCTCCACTGGGCGGCCGACAATTTCCTCGGCCATCACCGAAGTGGATGCCTGGCTAATTGAGCATCCCTCCGCTTCATAGGACACGTCGTCCACGATAGTGCCGTCGGCGGACAGTTTTACTCGAAGCGTCAGTTCGTCTCCACAAGACGTATTGACGTGGTGCACTTCAGCGTCGAAGGGGTCGCGCAGCCCACGATGTTGTGGATGCCTGTAATGGTCCAGAATGACCTCTTGATACATCTGTTCTAGCTTCATCGCGCAACTCCGAAAAATTCCTGAGCCTTGATGATCGCATGAACGAGTGCATCAATCTCCTCACGCGTGTTGTACAGGTAAAAGGATGCACGTGCGGTGGCTTGAGCACCTACGGCGCGGTGCACGGGCCACGCACAATGGTGGCCAACGCGGATAGATACACCGTAGTCGTCAAGCACCTGTCCCAGGTCATGCGGGTGAATACCATCAACGACAAAGCTCACTGCGCTTCCACGCTGTTCGGCTGTGGTGGGACCAATAATGGTGAGACCGTCAATGCCTTGCAGTTGTTCCAAGGCGTACACAATGAGGTCGTGCTCATGCGCTGCAACAGCCTCCATCCCTATACCATTAAGGAACTCGGCTGCAGCCGCCAAGCCAACAACCTGGCTGGTCATTTGGGTCCCAGCTTCAAAGCGTTGCGGTGGTTCGGTGAACGTACTCCCCTCCATGGTCACTTTTTCGATCATGGAGCCGCCTGTCAAAAAAACGGCGGAAGCTCTTTCAGCAGCGGATCACGCGCGTAAAGCACGCCCACGCCGCTGGGGCCGCACATCTTGTGCCCGGAAAACGCAGCAAAATCTACACCTAAATCGTGGAAATTCACCGGCATGTGTGGAACTGACTGGCAAGCATCCAACACTGTTAAAGCATTGACGCTACGTGCTCGGCGCACAATCTCTGCAACATCAGCAACAGCACCAGTCACATTTGACTGATGGGTAAACGCCACAACCTTAACCGTATCGTCGAGTTCCAAGGAATCCAGGTCAATACGGCCATCATTAGTCAGCCCATACCATTTCAACGTCGCGCCAGTTCTACGGCACAATTCCTGCCATGGAACCAAGTTGGCGTGGTGCTCTAGTTCCGTGACCACGACGGTGTCCCCAGCCTGAACACGGTGGGCACCCGCGCGGTCGTCGCCAAGCACAAACGCAACAAGGTTGAGCGCCTCCGTTGCATTTTTGGTAAACACCAGTTCATCTGAATCTGCGCCAACAAAATCAGCGATGGTCACGCGTGCCTTTTCGTAGGCATCGGTAGCTTCCTCGGCCAATGAATAAGCTCCACGATGCACAGGTGCATTGGTACTCAGGACAAAATTCTCCTCGGCGCGCCAGACCACTTCTGGGCGTTGCGATGTCGCACCAGAGTCCAGGTACACCAGCGGGTTACCATGGCGGACTGTGCGGGCGAGGATGGGAAACTGCGCCCGCACAGCATCAACGTCTAGAAAGTTAGCGTTGGTCATCACAGGAAACGATCGTAGCCGTGTTCTTCCAGCTGGTCGGCAAGCTCAGGACCACCCGACGTGACGATCTTGCCGTCAGCAAACACGTGAACAAAATCAGGCTTCACATAGTTCAAGATGCGCTTGTAGTGGGTAATCATCAGCACGCCACCATCGTTGCGCTCTTTGTAGTTATTAATACCGGCGGACACAACCCGCAACGCATCAACGTCCAGGCCCGAGTCGGTCTCGTCCAACACCGCGAACTTTGGCTTTAGCAAACCAAGTTGCAGAATTTCGTGGCGTTTCTTCTCGCCGCCGGAGAAACCTTCATTGACAGAACGCTCGGAAAAAGCCTTATCAATAACCAACTCATCCTGGGCTTCACGGACTTCCTTCACCCACTCGCGCAGCTTCGGGGCTTCGCCTCGGACGGCAGTCGCTGCAGTACGCAGGAAGTTTGCCATGGATACGCCAGGGACTTCGATCGGGTACTGCATAGCCAGGAATAAACCTGCTTTAGCGCGCTCATCAACGTCCATGTCCAGCAGATTTTCACCATCAAGCAGGACTTCACCGCCGGTGACTTCATACTTCGGGTGGCCTGCCAGCGTGTAAGACAGGGTTGACTTGCCAGATCCATTGGGACCCATGATGGCATGGGTTTCGCCCGAGTTAATGGTCAGGTTGACGCCTTTGAGAATTTCTTTCGGCTCAGTGGACTCATCGGTTGGGCGAACCTGGGCGGTGAGGTTGCGAATTTCAAGAGTGCTCATAGTGTTCCTTTTGAAGAATATGGGTAAGGCATGCGGCACGCAGGCTACAGCTGAGTGCCTTCAAGTTCTGCGGCGACGCGGTGTTCAAGTTCCTCGCGCACGGTCGGAATGGGAATACGGTTGATCACCTCAGAGAAGAATCCACGCACAATCAAACGGCGGGCCTGCTCTGTGGAGATACCACGTGAGCACAGATAAAACAGCTGCTCGTCATCAAAGCGTCCCACTGTGGCCGCGTGCCCTGCACCGGTGATTTCGCCCGTCTCAATTTCCAGGTTCGGCACGGCATCGGCGCGGGCACCATCCGTGAGCACAAGGTTGCGGTTGGTTTCGTACGTGTCAGTGCCTTGCGCGTTGGACCGAATCAACACATCGCCAACCCAGGCGGTGCGGGCTTCCGGCAGTGTGGAACTAGCATCACCCTGTAATGCTCCTTTGTACAGGACATTGGAGCGACAATTCGGAACGGCATGGTCCACAAGAAGACGCTGTTCGAAAAACTGCCCGGTGTCGGCGAAGTAGACACCCAACAGTTCAGCATCACCACCTGGCGCGGTGAATTTCACCTGTGGAACGAGTCGCACGACACCGCCACCGAAGCAGGCAACATTGTGGCGGAATACTGAATCGCGTCCCAGGACAGCGCGTTCGCTGGCCAGATGCACGGCATCATCGTTCCAGTCTTCGTGAATGACAACTGTCAGTCGAGCGTTGTCTCCGATCAGGTATTCGTGGTTGTCGGCATGCGTACCAGAGCCGACAAAGTGGAGGTTGACTACAGCTTCAGCGCCTTCTTCCACCTCGATGACAAGAGCACCAAAGGTGGTTACGTCATCGCCACGACCAGTGACTGTGACGGTGACGGCATCTGTGTTGACGGTGTTTTTAGCAAACTTGAGTAGTTGCCCGCCTTTCATGGCGCTCCATGCTTGTGCGGAAACACGGTCAACGGGTGCTCCTGCACGGCCAAGGCGTGGGTCACCAACAGCGAGCGCTTCGGTGGTGACCCCGTCGGCGGTCTCGAGGGATGTCGAAGCGAACGTCGGGTGCCTCGACAGGAGCAAAAGGTACCGTCATGAAGTCCCCGGAGGCGTCGCAGTGGGACAAACCGCCATACTTCGTCGCGGCCCTTGGGAATGTCAAAGTCATTTACGTCGAAAGAGCTGAACAAGTCGCCTTTGTTGTTGTGGTACGTGGCGTTTTTGACTGTTGTCATTGGACTAACCCACCGATCCTTCCATTTGCAGTTCGATGAGGCGGTTCAGCTCAAGGGCGTATTCCATGGGGAGCTCTTTGGCAATGGGCTCAACGAATCCGCGGACGATCATAGCCATGGCTTCATCTTCTGCAATGCCGCGGCTCATGAGGTAGAACAGTTGGTCTTCCGAGACTTGGGAGACGGTTGCTTCGTGTCCAAGCGAAACATGGTCGTTGCGGATGTCGTTGTAGGGGTAGGTGTCTGACCTGGAGATGTTGTCAACAAGGAGGGCATCGCATTCCACGTTGGAGGTGGAGTGGTGTGCATCTTTGTTGATCTGTACGAGTCCACGGTAGGCGGCGCGACCGCCGCTGCGCGCGACGGATTTGGAGACAATATTGGAGGAAGTGTAAGGCGCCATGTGTACCATTTTTGCGCCGGTGTCTTGGAATTGGCCTTCACCAGCAAACGGCAACGGAAAGCACTTCGCCTTTGGCGTGGGGACCAGTCATCCATACGGCGGGGTATTTCATGGTGACTTTGGAGCCAATATTTCCATCAACCCATTCCATGGTGGCACCTTCTTCGCACTTGGTGCGTTTGGTAACTAGGTTGTAGACGTTGTTCGACCAGTTTTGGATAGTGGTGTACCGGCACCGACCGCCCTTTTTGACAATGATCTCGACGACTGCGGAATGTAGCGAGTCGGATTTGTAGATAGGTGCGGTGCAGCCTTCGACGTAGTGCACGTAAGCGTCTTCATCCACAATGATGAGGGTGCGTTCAAACTGCCCCATGTTTTCCGTGTTGATGCGGAAGTACGCCTGGAGCGGGATGTCAACATGCACACCTTTGGGAACATAAACGAACGATCCACCCGACCACACCGCTGTGTTAAGGGCGGCGAATTTATTGTCGCCGGCGGGAATGACGGTGCCAAAATACTCGCGGAACAGCTCTTCGTGTTCGCGCAGGGCCGTGTCGGTGTCAAGGAAGATCACGCCTTTTTCTTCGAGGTCTTGGCGGATTTGGTGGTACACGACTTCGGATTCATATTGGGCAGCAACACCTGCAACGAGGCGCTGTTTCTCGGCCTCAGGGATGCCTAGGCGGTCGTAGGTGTTTTTGATGTCCTCGGGCAGGTCCTCCCAGGTGGTTGCTTGTTGCTCAGTGGACCGCACAAAGTACTTGATGTTATCGAAATCAATGTCTGATAGGTCCGCTCCCCAGGTTGGTAGGGGTTTTTTCTCAAAAATGCTCAGCGCTTTGAGGCGGTTTTCCAGCATCCATTCCGGCTCGTTTTTCTTGGCGGAAATATCGGCGACGACTTCTTCGTCGAGACCACGGCGTGCTGAAGCACCAGCGTCATCAGAGTCGTGCCAGCCGTAGTTGTAGGCACCAATGGACTGGATGATTTCTTCATCTGTTTGGGGTGCGGCAGGGTTTGCCTGAGTCATGTACCGCTCCTTTCATCAGGAGTGTGGTTAATGGGGGTCAAAGTGAGATTTTTTGGTGGGATGTTGGTGGTGCAGACGCCGTGTCCATCAATGATGGTGGCGAGCGGCTGCACATGTTGTCCCAATAGCTCCGCAATTGCTTCATGTTCAGCCTCACACAGTTCCGGAAATTCGGAAGCAACGTGTGAGATTGGGCAATGATGCTGGCAGATTTGCACGCCACCACCTGCATTATGGACAGTCGTGGCGTATCCATGTGCGCTGAACGCATCCATGAGGGCGCGGGCTGTTGCCTCAATGGATTCTTCCGTGCTTCCTGCAGGCACAACATCCTCAAGGATGGCGGCGATGCGATCGCGCGCAAATTGCCGTACCGCTTCGTCGCCACCAGCGTCCCGAAGGGCGGTGATGGCGAGTGCGGCCAGCGAGTCATAGTCGTGCCCAAAGTGGGCACGACCTTTGTCTGTAAGCCGGAAGGATTTCGCTGGTCTGCCGCGGCCACGGCCACCACCTGGATGAGGGCGTGTGGGGATGATTTCCGCCAGTTCGTCTTCAACCAGGTTGTCAAGGTGTCGTCGCACACCTGCGGCAGACAGGCCCAAGTGGTCACCAATATCGGAGGCGCTGAGGGGACTGTGCTTGAGCAGGAGGAGCATGATCTGTCGCCGAGTTTCACCGTCGGTAGACCGTGCTTCGGGCTGTGCTGCCATGCGTTTTACCTCCTTACGCAGATGTCGTCTCAAGGCTCCTATGCCGTGAACCGACAACCTATATTACACAACACTAGTGTTCTTTAATTTAATTCGCTGGCCAATGCTAAGCCCCCTGCATCAATCCCCACCCGTGGAGCGTGGCATGACAAGGGCGCCAGTACCATCTGCGGTACTACGGAGTTGTCGTGACCGCACTTCATCCCACGTACAATGAGTGCGTGAAACGTCCCAGGAAACAACCAGTGTTGGAGCTTTGGCGCTCGTTTGTCCAAGAGTTACCTCATCTTGGGACGGCCGGGTCACGCGCTGCACACTTGCACGACACCGCCTCGGGCATCACCACGGCAACCACGACGGACGTCGATAAGAGTAAGCAAGTCAAGCGCCACCAGTTGACGCATGACGAAATGCGCAGGTTCATCGTGCTCCGCCTCATGGGCACATTCGGCGCGTTGATGTTGGCATTTGGGGCGCTGGGCGCGGGTGCCCTACCAGTATTGGAAAACCCGTTCACGTTTTTTCCTGGCGGCAGTTTGATGACGCGGATGATGCAAACTGCGTCAGTGGTTGTGCTGGTGGGCGTGGGTTTTATGGTGCTGTCGTGGGTTCTGATGGCGCCGTTTGTGGGAGCCTCGATAACTATTCGGCGTAATACCCCGGCGCGGGTTCCCATGTCGATGCTGCGCCGTACCTTTGCGGCGTGGGTGACCCCGATTGCGTTATCTGCGCCGCTTTTTACACAGGATATTTATTCTTATATCGCCCAGGGTCTATTGTCGCGCACGGCTTGGACCCTTATAGTGCGGGTCCTATTGATGTGTTGGGGCCTGAGCATCCGTTGGTGCGGTCTGTGCCGTTTATTTGGGCTCATTCACCGTCGCCCTATGGGCCGGTGGCGTTGGGTATTGCGGCGGTGATTAGTGTGATCACTAACGATAGTGTTGTGTGGGGAGTGTACGCTCATCGCGCCGTCTCAATCGTTTTCGTGGTTGCTACCGCGTGGGCTGTGACAAATTTGGCGCGTCGTTGTAAGGTCACCCCGCAAGCTGCGTTATGGCTGGCCATCCTGAATCCGTTGAGTATTTTGCACTTAATTGGCGGGATTCATAACGAGGCTATTCTTCTAGGCTGTGCGTTGGTGGGTTTGGAGCTGGGTTTGCGTGCTCTGGACGGTTATGTCCCTCACGACAGTCTGACTGGTCAGGTTGTTACTTACCGCGGGTACAAAAAGTGGGGTCTTTTTGCCCTGGGCGGTGTGCTGATCACTATGGCGGGTCTAGTCAAAGGTCACTGGCTTTCTGGCGCTGGGTTTCCTGGGGATGTATGTGGCGCGGCACTGGTATTTGCGGTGGAGCCACGACGCCCGCTTCGGTGTGCTCAATAGTGCTCGAAGTTTGACGGATCGACGCGCTCTTTGTGCGCTTGCAGTAGCAATCGTGGTGCAAGTGGCTATTGCTGTGGCCACTGTCGCGGCGGTGACTGCGCTATCGGGGATTAATTTGGGGTGGGTCACTGGTCAGGGTGGTGCGGCCACGATTCGCAGTTGGATGTCCATTACCACTGACATTGGTGTACTTGGTGGGTTTATGGGAATGCTGCTGGGTTTGGGCGATCACACGGATGCCACCATCATGCTTACTCGCGCGGTCGGTGTGAGCATTTCGGGGTTTGTGATGATTCGCATGTTGTTTGCCACGTTTTTGGGCCGCATTCACCCGGTAGGCGCGTTGGGGGTGTCCACGTTTGTGCTGGTGGTGTTGTTCCCTGTGGTGCACCCGTGGTACATGTTGTGGGCGATTCTTCCGCTGGCTGCCTGGGCGAACAGGCCCGTGTTTAGAATTTCGGCGGTGGCGTATTCCTCGTTGATGAGTTTTTTTGTTCTTCCTCGCGGATTGGCGTTACCGGGGGCGACGGTGGTGTCTATTTACCTTGCATCAGCCATAAGTTTCATTATTCTTCTAGCCGTTGGATGGAGCCTACTGCGCCGACGTGGCATCGTTGGCCTAAACTAGCTTTTCGTGACTACTGCTTCATCCGCACCGCGCGCCGACGATTCGTCCACGGCACACGCATTGGAGATCACCAATGTGACTAAAGTGTTTGGGCAACTGGTTGCAGTTAACGATATTTCTTTACGCGTCGAACAGGCCGACGTGGTGGCGTTGCTGGGCCCGAACGGTGCAGGTAAAACCACTACGATTGAAATGTGTGAGGGTTTTATTCACCCCACATCTGGCAACATCCGTGTTCTTGGCACAGACCCAACGGCCCAGCCTGATGACGTCCGGCGACGTATCGGCATCATGCTTCAAGGCGGTGGCGCGTACCCGGGTATTCGGGTGCGCGAAATGTTGAACTTGGTGGCCTCGTACAGTGCTAATCCCATGGACACTGGGTGGTTGCTGGATATGGTCGGGTTGTCAAAGCACTCCCGCACCTCTTATCGACGGCTGTCCGGTGGTCAGCAGCAGCGTTTATCGCTGGCTTGCGCCTTGGTGGGGCGCCCCGAGCTGGTATTTCTTGACGAACCAACGGCAGGCATGGATGCCCAATCACGCCACATGGTGTGGGATCTTATGTGCGCCCTCCGAAACGACGGTGTCAGCGTGGTGCTGACCACTCACTTCATTGACGAAGCCGAGGCGCTGGCCAACCACGTCTACATCATGGATAAGGGCACCATTGTTGCCTCCGGCACTCCCACCGAGCTGACATCTGCAGGGGGTTACGATAGCGGCCGTATCAACTTTGAAACTGCTCCCCGCACTTGATGTGCCGCTTTTCGACGCCGCGATCAACAACGCTGTCAGCGCAGCACCCGCGTTGCGTACCCACGTCAATCGGCCGCTGGTGTATCGCATTGATGCTGCGGCCACACCGCAGTTGCTGCGAGCTATTGCTAGTGCTGCGGAGGAGCAAAACGTGCTTATCAAAGACTTGAGCGTTGACCACCGTAGTCTCGAAGACGTGTTCCTAGACATCACCGGCCGCGAAATGAGGATCTAGTTTCATGCACAACACATTCCCCGCTGGAACATTTACCCCCGATACCCGCCGCGCCTCTGCTGTGGGCATGGTGTTGTCGCAAGCATCAATCGAATCTCGACTGTTTCTCCGGCACGGCGAGCAGCAGCTACTGAGCATTGTGATCCCGCTGGGCATGCTCATTGGGTTGTCCACTCTCCCACTACTGGATAGTGAGAACCCGGTTAACCTGGTATTTCCTCTGACTTTGGGGGTGTCCATCATGAGTGCGGGGTTCACCGGTCAGGCCATTTCTGTGGCATTCGACCGGCGCTATGGCGCACTCAAACGCATCGGCGCATCAGGGGTGCCGCCATGGACCATCATCTTCGGCAAAGTCGTGGCTGTCATCGCGGTGTGTTGCTTCCAAGCGCTGATTCTGGGGATCACTGCAGGCATACTTGGTTGGCGACCCACATTCATCGGTTTCGGACTCGCTGCCATTGTCTTTGTGATAGGCGTTGCGGCGTTTACCGCACTGGGCCTGCTGGTGGGCGGAACTCTTAACTCCGAGCTTGTGCTGGCGCTGGCTAACCTGTTGTGGTTTATCATGGTCGCGGCAGCCAGCTACGCACTCATTCGCTCCGGTGATGCCATCCCCCACTGGCTGTTGGCCGTTCCTTCTGTTGCGCTTGCCGATGCCATGTCGCAAGCGTTTTTAGGCCACCTACCGCTGCTTAACCTGGGGATTTTGGTGGTGTGGTGTGCAGGTGGCGCAGCTGCGGCAACCCGACTGTTCAAGTTCACCTCGTAATTTTTAGGCTGCTGGTGTGCTCAGACTACACTTAAACCGGGTGAGTACAAGCACACCCATAGATCAGCATGAAACTGGGAAGAACAGCTGGCTGGACCGCTTTTCTTTCGGCGTCCGTATTCAACGCTTCTGGGCGCTGTTGTTGCTGTTCGCGCAAGGCGGTATTACGGTCACTGGCTCCATTGTTCGTGTGACAGGTTCAGGCTTGGGGTGTACCTCCTGGCCGGATTGTCAGCAAGGCTCCCTGGTGCCCATCTCCGGTGCTGCACCAGCTATCCATCAAGCCATTGAGTTCGGTAACCGTATGCTGGCCGTTATTTTGGCCGTGCTTGCACTCATTGTGTTCCTGATGATGCTCGCTGCTAGCGCCGCCGCGAGATTGTTGTGTTGGCTTTTATTCAGGGTCTTGGGGTGATTCTCCAGGCGGTGATCGGCGGAATCTCAGTGCACCTGGAGTTGCGTTGGTGGGCGGTTGCCCTGCACTTTTTTGCCATCCATGCTGCTCGTGTGGCTGGGTGCGATCTTGTATCAGCGGATTAGCGAACCGGATGATGGCGACATGACGCATGGTTTTCCCAGCCCACTGCGCTATTTGGCGGTCGGTTCTGCTGTGGCGTTGGCGGTTGTGCTCATGACGGGCACCATGGTCACTGGCGCTGGTGTTCACTCGGGTGACGACGGTGTGGGCATGGAGGGCCGCCTCAATGTGGATATCGCAGAGATGGCCCACATTCACGCCCACTTCATGTATCTCTACCTGGGGCTTACTGTCGGTTTGGTTGCGGCGCTGGTAACGGTGAAAGCTTCCTCACGAGCACTGAAGTTCAGCTGGTGGCTGATTGCAATGATCGTAGTCCAGGCTGCTGTGGGCATTATTCAATACAACTTCGGCATCCCACGCTGGACTGTTCCCGTGCATGTCGCTTTATCTGGTGTGGTCACGGGATTCACTGGTTTGGTCTACGCCCAAGCGTTTGTGCGTCAGTACACTTGAGAGGCATGCGTGCTATCTACATCACCCACACAGGCGGACCAGACGTTTTAACCCACACCGACATTGACGCCCCAACTCCCAAGGACAACGAGGTTGTTGTTCAGGTGGATGTTGCGGGCGTCAATTTTATTGACGTCTACTTCCGCGAAGGTATCTACCATTCCCCCCACTCCGTTTGTTCCTGGATTTGAAGGAACCGGCCGGGTCATCTACGACCCACAGGGCGAGATTGCTGAAGGAACAGTGGTGGCATGGTGCGACGCGTTTGGCTCCTACGCTGAGCAGGTGTGCGTGCCCCGCGATCGCATGGTTGCGGTGCCAGAATCCTTAGAACCACATGTCGCTGCCTCGATGCTGCTCCAAGGCATTACTGCACACTATCTCACCCATGGAGTCTATGACCTTTCGAAGGCGATTCGTGCCTCATTACGGCCGGGGCAGGTGGTGTCGGTTTGCTGGCCACGCAGATGGCGGCGTCGGCAGGCGCAACGGTATACAGCGTCGTTTCTTCAGAAGAAAAAGTCGCGTTGGCCTATGAAGCTGGAGCAACTGAGGTGTTTTTCTATTCGGACAACCTGGCTGAAGACGTCCGGCGTAGAAACGGTGGTGTTGGTGTTGACGTGGTCTACGACGGCGTCGGTAAAGCAACATTCAACGAATCACTGGAGGCTGTACGACCCCGAGGAACCGTGTGCCTCTTCGGTGCCGCCTCAGGGCCAGTGGACCCCATCGACCCGCAAGTGTTGAACACGCATGGCTCCATCTTTTTGACGCGGCCGTCGATAGGTGCCTGGACCGCACGCGAAGGTGAATTCGCCATGCGCGCGCAAGCTGTCACCCGTGCGGTGACGTCCGGCGAGCTGAATGTACGCGTTGGCGCTGTCTCACCCGCTTGCCGACGCCGCTGCAGCCCACCGTGACCTTGAGGCCCGCGTCACGACGGGTTCAGTGGTGCTGCAGGTTTCCTAAAACAGCTGAGGCACCCAGCCGTACTGCTCCCCCAGCGTGCTCAGCCCCAGCATCGCGTCTACCGACAGCGCGACAAACACAAGCGCCAAATAGTTATTAGAGAGGATAAACAACCTCAGAGGCTTGACTTCCAGACCTTTTTTCACTCCCTGAATGCAGCCTGTAGGCGACGCCCAAGAACCATGCCCCTGCAGCGGCAGCCACGATCGCATATAACCAGCCAGTCGCGGGAAGAAGCAGCAGAGTCGTGATCACCGTCGCCCAGGTATAGGCAATGATCTGCCGGGTGACCTGAATCGGGGTCCTCACCACCGGCATCATGGGCACACCTGCGGCCTCATAATCATCCTTGTACTTCATGGCCAAAGCCCAGGTGTGCGGCGGTGTCCAGAAGAACACAATCAGAAACAGCACGATAGCCTGCCACCACTGATGCGGAACATAAGACGGCATGTTATCCGTGATCACAGCCCACCCCACAATGACGGGCATACAACCAGCAGCACCACCCCACACAATATTCTGCGGAGTTCGGCGCTTCAGCCACTTTGTGTAGACGAAAATATAAAAAGGCAATGGTCGCCATGACAAACAACGCTGCGCTTAACGAGCCGCACAGCAGCCACAACCACAAGAAACTCGCCACCGTCAAGGTCCACGCAAAAATAGTGGCGTTGCGGTTACTCACGGCCGACTTGGCCAAGGGCCGACGTTCGGTGCGCTTCATCACCTTGTCAATGTCAGAATCGGCGACCATGTTAAATGTATTGGCCGCAGCAGCACCCATCCAACCACCAACAACCGTCAACAGAATCAAACCAATGTGGTTTTCACCGCGGTCCGCCTGCAGCATTGCTGGAATGGTGGCAACCAGGAGTAGCTCAATAACCCTCGGCTTTGTCAGCGCAAAATAGGCCTTGATTGTCTCCAAGGGTCGTCCTCCAACAGCTTTCACTCAAACAAGCACCTGGCCGATACCAAGTACGTGACACATACGTGTCTAAAAATAGTCGGATGCACGCCCAGTTAAGTTCCATCCACGAGTAAAGATACATCAGGGCAGCATGACCGAACCATGGTATCCCGTGCACAGCCTAATGCCATAAATGCACCCCCTATCATGCCTCACCTCATCACCCCGGTGTCGCAGAACTGCTGAGTAACTTCATCTGACCTATACGTCATGTACAACCAACCTGTGACTCAAAAAACCACTAAGCTATGTAGCGATGCGTATCCGCGGCGGCTCTACGAAGCTGCACATTTTGTGAATCGAGGAACATAATAGTGAGCTTGTCTCCAGAATTGTTGGCACTAACCACCCGCAACTACCCCTCGGATTGGAGCGACCTAGACACTCAAGCGGTTGATACCGTTCGTGTCCTCGCTGCTGATGCGGTTCAAAAAGTCGGCTCGGGCCACCCCGGAACGGCCATGAGCCTGGCGCCTTTGGCCTACACGCTCTACCAGCGAATCATGAATGTTGACCCGAACGACCCTCACTGGGCGGGTCGTGATCGTTTTGTCCTTTCCTGTGGGCACTCATCGCTTACCCAGTACATCCAGCTATACCTAGCCGGATTCGGCCTGGAAATGGACGACCTCAAGTCGCTACGCACCTGGGGCGCAAAAACCCCGGGCCACCCGGAATACCGCCACACCGACGGCGTGGAAATCACCACCGGTCCCCTCGGCCAGGGCTTGGCATCGGCGGTAGGCATGGCCATGGCGTCGCGCCGGGAACGGGGCTTATTTGACCCGAATACTCCTCAGGGAGAGTCCCCGTTTGATCACTACATTTACGTCATTTGCTCAGATGGTGACATTGAAGAAGGTGTCACCTCAGAGGCATGTTCCCTGGCTGGCACACAGCAGCTGGGCAACCTCATTGTGTTCTGGGACGACAACCACATTTCCATCGAAGAAGACACCCAAATCGCGTTTACCGAAGATGTGGTGGCACGGTACAAAGCGTATGGTTGGCAGACCCTTGAGGTTGGGGGTGGTGAGGACGTTGCCGCCATCGAACGCGCGGTAAAGGAAGCACAAGCCAACACCTCACAGCCGACACTGATTCGTGTTCGAACGATCATTGGTTACCCCGCTCCCACCATGATGAACACGGGTGCCGTTCACGGTGCTGCACTGGGTGAGGAAGAAGTTGCTGCCACCAAACGCGAGCTGGGATTCGACCCTGAGGTGAATTTCTTCATCGCCGATGATGTGATCAACCACACCCGCAAAGCTGCAGAACGTGGTGCCGAGAAGCACGCTGAATGGCAGAAGAAGTTTGACGCATGGGCTGCAGCTAACCCCGAACACAACGCGCTGTTCGAGAGGCTGTCCCGCCGTGAACTGCCCGAAGGCTGGGCTGATGATCTGCCCGTGTGGGAGCCGGACGCCAAGGGCGTGGCCACCCGCAAGGCATCAGAAGCAACGCTGCAGGCATTGGGCGCAACGCTGCCAGAACTGTGGGGTGGATCAGCAGATCTGGCTGGTTCCAACAACACGGTGATCAAGGGCGAGCCATCGTTCGGTCCCGAAGACATCACCACAGAAACCTGGAGTACCAACCCATACGGCCGTAACCTACACTTTGGCATTCGAGAGCACGGCATGGGTGCCATCATGAACGGCATTTCTCTGCACGGCGGCACACGCCCCTACGGCGGCACATTCTTGATTTTCTCTGATTACATGCGCCCTGCCGTCCGCCTGGCTGCCCTGATGGGCACCGATGCCTACTACGTCTGGACTCACGACTCCATCGGCCTAGGCGAAGACGGCCCCACTCACCAGCCAGTTGAACAATTAGCCTCCCTGCGCGCCATTCCCAACATGTCTGTGTTGCGTCCCGCCGATGCAAACGAAACTGCGGCCGCATGGAAAGCCGCGTTGCTGTACAAGGAAGGACCCAAGGGTCTGGCACTGACCCGCCAAAATGTTCCGGTGTTGGAAGGCACGAAGAGAAAGGCCGACGAAGGTGTTCGCCGTGGTGCATATGTACTGGTAGAAGGTTCCAAGGAAACTCCCGATGTGATTCTCATGGCCACCGGCTCGGAAGTACAACTTGCCGTTGAGGCTGCTCAGCAGCTGGAATCCAAAGGCATTGCTGCACGTGTTGTTTCGGTTCCCTGCCTGGATTGGTTTGAGGAGCAAGACAAGGAGTACCAGGAGAAGGTTCTTCCGTCGGAGGTAACTGCCCGAGTGTCCGTTGAAGCCGGTATTGCTATGCCGTGGTATCGCTGGCTCGGTTCCCGCGGTCGCGCAGTATCGCTGGAACATTTCGGCGCATCTGCCGACTATCAGAAGCTGTACAACGAGTTCGGAATTACCACGGATGCCGTCGTCGCGGCAGCACACGATTCTTTGGCTAGCTAAAGGAGCTTGCAACCCATGACCTACATTGATGACCTCGCCGCTCTGGGCACCTCCACTTGGCTTGATGACCTCTCCCGCGATCGCCTAGACAGCGGTAACCTCGCCGAGATCATCAACTCCAAGTCCATTGTTGAGTGACCACAAACCCGGCTATTTTCGCCGCTGCCATGTCGCAAGGTTCTGCCTATGACGCGCAGCTTGCTGAGTTGAAGGCCGCAGGGTGCAACTGCCGACACGGCTGTCTACGACATGGCCATTGAGGATGTACGCCGCGCTTGTGACCTGTTCGCCCCCATCTTCGAGGGCAACCAATGGTGCCGATGGTCGCGTGTCCATTGAGGTTGACCCCCGCATTTCCGAGGACACCGCCGCAACACTCCAGCAGGCGCGTGACTTGTGGAATCGCGTCGGCCGCCCCAACGTGATGATCAAAATCCCAGCAACCCCAGGTTCCTTGCCTGCCATCACTGACGCGCTAGCCGAAGGCATTAGCGTCAACGTCACGCTGATCTTCTCTGTCGAGCGTTACCGCGAGGTCGTTGCAGCCTACGTTGATGGCATCCAGCGCGCCGCAGACAACGGCCTTGACGTGTCAAAGATTCACTCCGTTGCCTCGTTCTTTGTCTCCCGGTTGGACTCGGAGGTAGATAAGCGCCTCGACGCAATAGGAACCGACGAGGCGCACGCCGCTCGTGGCAAGGCTGGCGTTGCTACGCACAACGTGCATATGGTGCGTTCCAAGAGCTTTTCGACGCCGCGAAGCTACCTGAAGGTGCCAACCTACAGCGCCCATTGTGGGCGTCGACAGGCGTGAAAAACCCGGATTATCCTGCAACGTTGTACGTGAGCGAGCTTGCCGGACCGCATACCGTCAACACCATGCCGGAAGGCACCATTGATGCCGTGTTGGAACTAGGCAACCTGCATGGTAATACCTTGAATGATCCCACCGCTGCCGATAAACAGTGGTCGCAGCTTACAGCCCTCGGCATTGACTTCGATGACGTGTTTGAGGTGTTGGAGCGCGAGGGCGTCGAAAAGTTCGTGGATAGTTGGACCGAGCTGCTTGATTCCTTGAATGCTCGTCTGGCTTGATACGCACCAACCCACGTTGTCCCATCGGAAAGGCTAAGAAGTTTTCTCGTGAGTAACTCACCCGCAGGCACACCCGTCGACGCAGAGTGGCACAATCCCCTTCGGGATGGCCAAGACAAGCGACTCCCCCGCATCGCCGGACCGTCGGGCATGGTGATTTTCGGAGTCACCGGTGATCTTGCACGCAAAAACTATTGCCAGCTATCTACGACCTAGCCAATCGCGGCCTCCTGCCCGCAGGGTTTGCCCTGGTGGGTTATGGTCGTCGTGACTGGTCGAAGCAGGATTTTGAAGACTACGTCTGCAAGGCCGTCAAAGCTGGTGCCCGAACCGAGTTTCGGGAAAACGTGGGGAAGCGCCTGGCCGAGGGCATGCACTTTGTCACCGGCAATTTCGACGATGATGCCGCGTTTGACCAGCTAGAGAACACTCTCACATCCCTAGATAGGGAACGCGGCACCGGCGGAAACTGGGCTTTCTACTTGTCGGTTCCACCGGACTACTTCGCCGATGTGTGTCACCAGCTGCAGCGTTCCGGCATGGCACAGCCTGGGCCGGGAAGTTGGCGACGCGTGATCATTGAGAAACCCTTTGGGCATGATCTCGACTCAGCCCATGAACTCAACCGCCTGGTCAACTCGGTCTTTCCCAGAAGATGCTGTGTTCCGCATTGACCACTACCTGGGCAAAGAAACAGTGCAAAACATCATGGCGCTGCGCTTTGCTAACCAGCTGTTTGACCCACTATGGAATGCGCACTACATTGACCACGTCCAAATCACCATGTCAGAAGATATTGGCCTGGGCGGCCGGGCAGGCTACTACGATGGCATCGGTGCTGCGCGTGACGTGATCCAAAACCACCTGCTGCAACTGCTGGCATTGGTGGCTATGGAGGAACCCGTGTCCTTCAACCCGCAAGAGCTGCAGACCGAAAAAGTCAAGGTGTTGCGTTCCACTACGCCGGTGTATCCCCTCTCCAAAACCACCGCTCGCGGGCAGTACACCGCCGGTTGGCAAGGGAGCGAATACGTCAAGGGTCTGCGGGAGGAAGAGGGCTTTGATGCAGAATCCAACACCGAAACCTACGCGGCGTGCACCCTGAGGTAAACACCCGCCGCTGGGCTGGAGTGCCGTTCTACCTGCGCACTGGTAAGCGCCTTGGGCGTCGTGTCACGGAAATTGCCTTGGTGTTTAAGCGAGCTCCACACCAACCTTTTGGTGACGCGGTTGCTTCCGAGTTGGGGCAAAATGCTGTGGTTATTCGGGTACAGCCGGACGAGGGCGTCCTCATGCGTTTTGGTTCGAAGGTCCCTGGTTCCACCATGGAAGTTCGCGACGTCAACATGGACTTTTCCTACTCTGAGGCTTTTACCGAGGAATCTCCCGAAGCGTACGAACGCCTCATTCTGGACGTGTTGCTTGGGGAATCCAGTCTGTTCCCCACCAACGAAGAGGTGGAGCTCAGCTGGAAGATTCTCGACCCGATCCTGGAGTACTGGGCTGACCATGGCCGCCCTGATGATTACGAGGCGGGTACCTGGGGTCCGGCCAGTGCCGACAAGATGCTGGGCCGCCAGGGCCGTACGTGGCGACGCCCCTAGTTAACACTGTTGACAGAGTTGACAGATACGAAAGGTCACTATGATCATTAAGCTCTCTGACACTAATACCCGGGAGATCGCTAAGCAGCTTGTGAGCGTTCGTGATTCCGGCGGGCAGGTCACCACGGGGCGTGTGCTCACCCTCATTGTCGTAGCCTCTGAAGACGACGACCTTGAGTCCATCATCAAAGCAACTCATGATGCCTCCCGTGAACACCCATCCCGCGTGCTCATCATGGTTGCCGGTGACCCTCAGGGTGAGCCTCGCGTCGACGCGGAGATTCGCTTCGGCGGCGATGCTGGAGCATCCGAAATTATATTGATGGCGTTACACGGCGAGGTAGCTAAGCACATGGAGGCGGTGGTCACTCCCCTGTTGCTTCCCGACACCCCCATCGTGGCGTGGTGGCCATCGAAAGCACCCGTCAACCCAGCACAAGACCCAATCGGCCACATCGCGCAACGTCGCATCACCGACGCGCTCCATGATCCGCCGCCAGATTCGATCTACCTGCGCCGCGACCACTACACACCCGGCGATTCCGATATGTCATGGGCCCGCATCACTCAATGGCGAGGCATCGTCTCCTCCGTCATTGATGAACCACCTCACCAGGCGATTATCGACGCCCGCGTTACTGGCCCGGCACTCAGCCCCAGCGTTGACTTGGCTGCTGGGTGGCTCGCCGACCGTCTAGGGACAACCATCACCCGCGAAACCACCGACACGACGACAATCCCTGTCGATGAGGCTGGCGAACCATGCATTGAAGTCACCCAGATTGACATCACGCGGGAATCATCGACCATCACCATTGACATTCTTGACGCACACACCCTGCGTGTACGGGTTCCTGGTCGTGAACCTGCACTTGTGGCATTGAACCGTCGTAGCCGGTCTGATTGCCTTGCCGAGGAATTACGCCACCTTGACCCAGACCGTAGCTACGCTAAAGCCCTTCGTGGGTTGTCGCGCGTGCAGTATATTGATGCGATTGCGCAGTAAGAATCCTACACACTGAAGAAAGGCGGTCACCTATGCCCACCACTGTTGTTCCCGTAGCTGACCGTGCGGAACTCACCCGCGAAGCGGCACTTCGCACGTGGAATCTCATCATTGACGCCCAAGGACGCGGCGATGGTTACGCACGTATTGTGCTGACCGGCGGTGGCGCAGGTATCGGGACGCTGAGGGATATTCTGGCACTCCACCAATCCGCTCTCGCCCAAAGCGATTCTTTTCCCACTCCGGTGGTGGACTGGAACCGGGTGCACGTCTTTTTCGGCGACGAACGCAACGTTGCCGTCAACGATCCAGAATCCAACGAAGGCCAAGCCCGGGAAGCGCTGCTGGACCACGTGGGCATTCCAGAGGATAACATTCATGGGTGGCGTTTCGGTGAGCTGTCGCTGGAGGACGGGGTTACCGCCTACGAGGGTGTTCTCGCCCAGTATGCCCCAAAAGGTTTTGACCTCCACCTGCTAGGCATGGGTCACGAAGGGCACATGAACTCCTTGTTTCCCCATACTGATGCTGTGCGCGAAACCGAACGCCTTGTCCTCGCGGTCACCGACTCCCCGAAGCCACCTGCTGAACGTGGAACGCTGACACTCCCGCAGTGGCACAGGCGGATCACGTATGGTTGCTCATTGATGGAGCAGCGAAAGCTGAAGCCGCAGCACACGTGATCGCTGAATCGCCCGCTGAAGACTGGCCTGCCGCTGGTGCCCACGGTCGGAAAGAAACTCTGGTATTCCTTGCTGACGACGCTGCAAGGGCAGGTGCATAAAAGCGCAAAAGCTAAGGGGCCGACACAAAGGTGAAAAACACCCGGTCGGCCCCTTCGTGCTGTAGTGCTACTACGAAGCGTATGCCTGGATCAGGTTCAATCCGATGATGCACACCAACCACACAATCGCCGTGAGGATGGTGACGCGGTTAAGGTTTTTTTCCACCACGGTAGAACCGGACAGGTTGGACTGCACACCACCACCGAACAGGCTGGACAAACCGCCGCCTTTGCCCTTGTGGAGTAGGACGAACATCGTCAATACCAGGCAGGACAGAACGAGAATGATCTGGAGTGTGAGAGCCATGTAAATCCTTTACGTCTAAAATGCCTGCGCGGCCTGCGCGGCACCACCGGCCAGTATACATGAAGGCCGCGAACCCGAATTACCACTAACCCGAGTTGCGCAGTGCAGTGGCCAAGCCATTCATTGTCAAGCGAATACCATTAGATACCACTTCTCGCTCATCACCGGCACGGTAGCGGCGCAGCAATTCCAGCTGAATAATATTCAATGGCACCAAATAGGGGAATCGACTGCGTACCGATCGCTCCAGCGCGGGGTTTTCCGCCAGCAAATGCTCCTGCTCTGTGACTTTCAAGAACATTTCCAGTGTTAGAGTGTACTCCTCAGCGATGGCGTTATAAACGCGATCCGCTATCTCCTTGTCGCCGACCAACGTGGAATACAGCTTGGTCAACTGCATGTCCGCTTTACTCATCACCTGGGCCATGTTGTCAAGGATTGACGCGAAAAATGGCCATGTACGGCTCAGTTCGCGGAGTTCTTCCAGGCGTTCCTCGCTATCACCGATCCACTGCTTCAACGCGGTGCCCACGCCGAACCATCCGGGCAGCATCACACGAGATTGTGACCACGCCAGCACCCACGGAATAGCCCGAAGGTCGGAAATTGAAGTAGTTTGCTTCCTGGCCGACGGCCGCGACCCAATGTTGAGTGCACCGATCTCCTGCAAGGGAGTTGAGGTGGTGAAATACTCGATAAAGCCGGGTCGTTGTGCATCAGTGACGCGTACTTTTCTTGGCTCAATCGTGAAATATCGCGCATGATCGCGTAAGCACGCGTGCGGTCGGTGAGTTCGTCGACGTCGAGAAGCGATGCCTCCAGTGTCGCCGACACCAACGCTTCAAGATTACGGCGAGCTGCAGATGGGTGACCGTATTTGGCAGAAATAATCTCGCCTTGTTCGGTGATACGCACCGACCCCTGGACAGCGCCCTGAGGCTGCGCGAGGATCGCATCGTAGGAAGGGCCGCCACCACGACCAACTGTTCCACCGCGACCATGGAACAAACGCAGGTTCACGCCGTTGTCTTTGCACGCCTGAACAATATTAAGTTCCGCATCGTACAAAGCCCAGTTTGCAGCGAAATATCCACCATCCTTATTGGAATCGGAATACCCCAACATGACTTCCTGGACATTACCACGTTGCGCAAGGTAATGACGATACAGAGGCACATTCCACAAATCACGAAGGATCGACTCCCCCGCTTCTAGATCTTCTATCGTTTCAAACAGCGGAATAATATCAACAGTGCCGTGCGGATGATCACCATCCGCTTGGATAATGCCGAATTCCTTCAGCAAAATCATGGGCTCCAGAATATCGCTCACCGACGTCGCCATAGAAATAATGCTGTGTGGAATCATACGATGCCCGAAGCGGTCAATGGCCCGCGCGGCCTCAGCAATGATGTCTAGTTCACGCTGCGTAGCCTCGGAGAAATTACAGCCCCGTGCCGGAATAATGGGCCGTGGCGATGCAAGTTCTGCGAGCAATAGTTCGCGTTTTTGTTCTTCACTGAGCGCCGAGTAGTCATCACAGATGTGTGCTGCAGCGAATACTTCTGTGAGTATTTCTTCGTATGAGTCGGAATTCTGTCGCAGGTCCATGGAATAAAGATGGAAACCAAAGCTTGCTGCGGCGGCACGGATTCGCGCGAGGCGGTCGTCGGCAATGAGCTGGTCATTGGCGACGCGCAAGGAAGCGTCGATCACATTGAGGTCGGCCGTGAAATCCTCCGGCGACTTGTAGGGTTCATGTACCTTAAACCATGTTCCCTCCACCGAGTTAGGCCCTATGAGCTGAGCCATTGTTGCCATGATGCGGCCGCGAATACCGTGAACAGCGCGTCGATATGGTTCGTCCGCGCGACTTGGCACATCGTTATGTCCCTTGGAGGCGAGTTCCACCAGCTCAACGGTCACCTCAGAATGCCGGTCCGACAAACTCAGTTCGTGTTCCAAGGCATGCAGCTGGCGCGCGTAGTATTTCAACACGACTTCGGCAGCGCGAGTGGTGGCGTATCGCAAGGTTTCGGCCGTGACATAGGGGTTCCCGTCATGGTCGCCCCCGATCCAGGAACCCGGTTTAATCACGGCGACGTCGGGAATGTCAGCTCCGAAACGTGAACGAAGTTCATGGATCACGTCATAGTTAATGGCGGGTATTTGCTCTAACAGGCTGAGATTGTAGTACCTCAATCCCACTTCAACCTCATCCTCAATGCGCGGGCGATTAACGCGAATCAACGCCGTTTGCCACAGTGTAGTGATCCGGCGCCGAATATCACGGTCGATATCGGCGAGTTTCGCCTGGGTGCGCGCATTCTCAGGCCGAGAAAGAATATCGTGCCTGCGGTACATCAGTTCAGTAATGTGCTTTTGCGCATCAAACACGGTACGACGCCGCGTTTCTGTGGGGTGCGCAGTCAGAACTGGGGCGACCTCTGCACGGTCCAATACCTCAGCAATATCGGAGGCTGCTATGTGCGCCTCTGTGAGTTTGCTCCAGGTGGCGTCCAAAGTCGAATCCATAGGCGGCTCCCCGGCATCAAGCCTGGCTTCAAGTTCCGCCTCGTCATTGAGATCTTCCGCCAGGTTAGCAAGTAACGCAAAGTGGCTGAAAGCCCGAATGATAGGAATAGTTTTTGCGGGTTCAATGTTGCGGAAAAGTTCGACGAAGCCTGAAAAATCATGAGTGTCACTGTCTAGGTCGAATGCGAGTTTTCGGCACTGCTCAACCAGGTCGTAGGTTTCTGATCCTTCTTGCTCTTCGATGACTTCACCAAGGATACGACCAAGGTGTCGAATATCTTCGCGAAGTTGTTCAGTCACGGGGATGTCCTTTGTGAATTTGGGCTGAAAAAATGCCCTCGGCTTCCCGGCGTCTGCGATACGCTGCCACGGATGCAGTGGGCATTTTGGACAATTAAGGTGAGTTTTTAGAAGGGCCGCCAGCGGCGTTGGCGCACAACTTGGCAAAGGCCTCACCGTCGAGCGATGCGCCGCCAACAAGTCCACCATCAACATCAGGCTGACCGACGATTTTCGGCCACTGAATCGGCTTTCACCGAGCCACCGTACAGGATACGGATACCTGCCGCGACGTCGTCACCTGCAAGTTCCTTGATGGTGTTGCGGATTGCTGCGCACACTTCCTGAGCATCGGCGGCAGAAGCGACCTTACCAGTGCCAATCGCCCACACGGGTTCGTACGCGATCACGGTCTTGGACAGTTGGCTTTTATCCAATCCAGCGAGAGATGCCTTGGTCTGATCGACGACATACTGTACGTGGGTACCTGCCTCGCGGATGTCCAGCGGCTCGCCAACACAGACGATCGGGCTGACCCTTTGGCCAAGGGCTGCCTTAGCTTTGGCTGCAACCTGCTCATCGGTTTCGCCATGGTATTCACGACGCTCCGAGTGCCCCACAACCACCCAGGCACAACCCAGTTTGGCGAGCATTTCCGCCGACACTTCCCCCGTGTACGCGCCGGATGCATGCTGGGAAACATCCTGGGCGCCGTAGGTGATGCTGAGTTTGTCACCCTCAACAACGGTCTGCACAGAGCGGATATCAGTGAACGGGACGGTGACTGCAACGTCTACCTTCTCGTAGTATTCCTTCGGCAGTGCGAAAGCAAGCTTCTGCACAGTGGCGACTGCTTCTAGGTGGTTCAGGTTCATCTTCCAGTTACCTGCGATAAGTGGCTTGCGTGCCATAAGTCAACGACCTTTCCAGTGTCGAACAAGGGTGTTCACGGCGGCATCATCAACGCGTATCGACGCCGCCGAACTACATGAGGGAAACAAAAGTTGCGGTGGGCTTAGTCATTCAGGACAGCAACACCAGGCAGTTCCTTGCCTTCGAGGTATTCGAGGGAAGCGCCGCCACCCGTGGAGATGTGCGAGAATCCGTCTTCGTCAAGGCCAAGCAGACGAACCGATGCTGCGGAATCGCCACCACCGACCACAGAGAAGCAACCGTTCTTGGTGGAGTCAATAATGGCCTGAGCAACACCACGGGTACCGTCGGAGAATGCTTCAAACTCGAACACACCCATCGGGCCGTTCCAGAAAACGGTCTTCGCGCTGGCCAGGATACCCGCAAACTTTTTAACGGTTTCGGGTCCAACGTCCAAGCTCATCCAGCCTTCGGGGATTTCGTTGACTGGAACGATCTTCTTTTCTGCGTCAGCAGCAAACTCCGTAGCGGCTACGAGGTCAACTGGCAGGACAATCTTGTCACCGTAGCGCTCAAGCAGGCTCTTGCAGGTATCGATCATCTCTTCCTGCAGCAGCGACTTCTGAACATTCACACCCTGAGCAGCCAGGAAGGTAGCACATGCCCCCGCCAATAATCAGTGCATCAGTCTTCGGTGCTAGTGCTTCAATAACGCCCAGTTTATCAGAGACCTTGGAGCCGCCCAGCACAACAACGTAGGGCTTTGGCCGGATCTTCCGCGACCTTCTTCAGGACGTCGATTTCCTTCTCCACCAGGCCACCGGCATAGTGTGGAAGACGCTTAGCAACGTCGTAGACCGAAGCCTGTGCGCGGTGAACCACGCCGAATCCGTCGGAGACGAATGCTCCGCCTTCAGCGGTCAGGGCAACCAGCTGATCGGCGAACTCACCACGTTCTGCCTCATCCTTTGAGGTTTCGCGGGGATCAAAACGTACGTTCTCCACCAAAAGGACATCGCCGTCTGTCAGACCATTGGCGCGCTCATGGGCGTCCTCCCCCACCACATCGCTGGCCAAAGCAACATATTGCCCCAGTTCGTCGGACAATGCTGCGGCTACAGGAGCGAGGGAGTACTTAGGGTTCGGTTCCCCTTTAGGACGGCCAAGGTGGGCCATAACGATGACTTTGGCCCCTGCCTCAGACAGGGCCTTCAACGTTGGAAGTGATGCCTTGATACGGCCTGAGTCAGTGATCTCCTGCTTGTCATTCAACGGGACGTTGAAGTCAGAGCGGACGAGAACATAACGGCCTTCCACGCCTTCAGCGAGAAGATCTTGAAGGGTTTTAACGGTCATTGCAACTCCTTGTGTGTTTTGTGGGGTCTATATAGCCAAACGGCCCGTCGTGTGCCGGGTGGCACACCCCGGGCCGCAGGGTTAGAGGGTTATTAGAGGCGCTCGCCCACGTATTCGGTGAGGTTCACCAGCTGGTTGGAGTAGCCCCACTCGTTGTCGTACCAGGAAACAACCTTGACCTGGTCGCCGATGACCTTGGTCAGGCCGGCGTCGAAAATGGAGGGGTGCGGATCGGTGACAATGTCGGTGGAGACCAGCGGCTCCTCCGAGTAGCTCAGCACACCCTTGAGTTCGCCTGCAGCAGCTTCCTTGACGATCTTGTTGACTTCTTCAACGGTGGTCTCGCGAGGAGCGGTGAAGGTCAGGTCGGTGGCGGAGCCGGTGATAACCGGAACGCGCATAGCAAAGCCGTCCAGCTTGCCCTTCAGTTCCGGCAGAACCAGGGACACTGCCTTGGCTGCACCAGTGGAGGTCGGAACGATGTTAACTGCAGCTGCACGGGCGCGACGCAGATCGCGGTGTGGAGCGTCGTGCAGGCGCTGGTCGCCGGTGTAGGCGTGAATGGTGGTCATGAGACCCTTCTCAATGCCCAAGCCATCGTTGAGTGCCTTTGCCAGCGGTGCGAGGCAGTTGGTAGTACAGGAAGCATTGGAAATAATGTTGTGCTTCGCTGGGTCGTAATCAGTGTGGTTCACGCCAACGACAAAGGTTGCGTCTTCATTCTTCGCTGGAGCGGAGATGATGACCTTCTTGGCACCAGCATCCAGGTGAGCCTTGGCAGCTTCAGCATCAGTGAAGAAACCGGTGGATTCAATGACGATATCGACGTTCTGCTCGCCCCACTTCAGGTCCTTCGGATCACGCTCAGCGGTGACGATGATCTTCTTGCCGTCAACGGTGATGGACTCGTCGTCGTACTCAACATCAGCGCCGAGGCGACCGAGCACAGAGTCGTACTTGAGCAGATGAGCGAGGGTGTGATTGTCGGTGAGGTCGTTGACAGCCACGACCTCAATGTCAGAACCGCGCTCTTTGATAGCACGGAAGAAGTTGCGACCAATGCGGCCAAAGCCGTTGATACCTACACGAACCGTCACAATGTACTCCTTACAGTGGTGGGAACTTGTCCGTCGGGGTTATTTATCCGCGGTACTGCCCACTGTACCCAGCCTTTGTGAGTTGCGCAGCAGCAACTCCTGCATTTGCGACTTACGTCACCGCCCCATAGTTTTTGATCGGACATACCCACCTCCCAATCGGGGGCAGAATTACAGGTTTTATTGGAGTAATTTTTCACAAACTACATACAGAATCGCCCTCATAATGCGCAAATTCACCCCCTTTTAGGGCGTTATTTACGCAAAAAGCCAGTGTGGAAAAACAGAAAAACCCACCCCACACCACGTTACCGTGTTACTAGTCACAATGTGGGTTTTTCTTTCATCGCGGCCACATATACAGCCGCATCGCTGGATGAAAGGCGACTGATTGACACAAATTTGACACAAAACCCACACCAATCGGACGAAAACCCAACTAAAGCCACGCCTGGGCTACATGTCTTCAAGCAAATCGTCCGTCACAGCGGCATCAGTCGCGGGAATCCCCAATTCTTTGGCTCGCTTATCGGCCATGGTGAGAAGCCGGCGGATACGTCCGGCCACAGCATCCTTGGTCATTTGCGGATCAGCCAGGCGCCCTAATTCCTCCAAGGAGGCCTGACGATGCGTCACTCGCAAGTGACCCGCCTCCGCCAAATGGTCGGGAACATCCTCCCCCAGAATATCCAGGGCGCGTTCCACCCGCGCTGCCGCAGCTACGGCAGCCCGAGCCGACCGACGTAGATTAGCATCATCGAAATTGGCCAGCCGACTGGCGGGTGAACGAACCTCTCGGCGCTGCCGCTGCTCTTCCCATTCCAGGCGAGACTGTTGCGCCCCCATACGCGTCAGCAACGCCCCAATCGCCTCGTTTTTCCCGAATGCTCACTCGATCCGCACCACGGGTTTCCTTCGTTTTTGCGGAAATACCCAAACGACGAGCACAGCCGACCAGCGCCAGCGCGGCCTCCGCACACGGACATGTCACTTCTAAAGCGCTGGAACGTCCCGGTTCAGTGAGACTTCCACAAGCCAGAAAGGCACCCCGCCATGCTGCCTCCGCATCTGACACCGTGCCAGAAACGATGGTAGGAGATAGGCCCCGAATGTATTGCCCTCCGCGAGTAACCAAAGCCGACTTTGCGCGCGAAATCAAAACCTGGTTCCATAACTCGGACAAGGTAGCGTGTGCCTTTTCGTCCACTTGCGCTACCAGTAGTGTGAATAGTTGATTCACGGTGATAGAGATCGTCAATTTCTGTTTGAAGTCTCCGCGCAATGTTGTCGCTATCCACGTCGAATTCAACAAGAACCTGCCCTGAAACGGTGTGAATGGTGGCAGTAAAACGCGCGAGGGCAGAGACTTCCGCCCGCCTAGAACTTGGCCTGCTCACAGTGACGCGAGCCAATTCTTCTTTTACTTGCGTTGTTAATGTCACCGTATGTCCACCCATCTTTTCATTGCTACGTTGTTGATCACGTTGATCAACAACGCGTTTCATATTAACGGGTCAAGGATATGTCTTTCAGCGCTGCGGCTAGTTTTTACAGGATCGTGGCGCTCCGTGGGACGCCCGTTTTCGTCATGTTCCTGCACGTCAGCAGCAATAAGAATGGCTCCCAAAGCTCGCCGCGGCACGTTCCAAGTTGGCAAGCTCAACAGAGGAGTTGACGGTTGTTGCGTCAACAAGAATGCGATCAACACGAAGCATGGGTGCGTGCTGGCTCAGCATATGGATGTGCCGTTCGGCGGAGAACCCACTTGTTTCACCAGGTTCAGCAGTCAAATTAAGAACCACAACTTTAAGGGCATCAGTAGCAGCAAGCGCATGCACAATATCAGGAACAAGCAGGTGCGGGATTACACTGCTAAACCACGATCCAGGACCGAGGGTAACAACATCAGCGGAGTCGATAGCGTTGAGGGCATCACGGCCGCCTGGCGGGTGGCTCGGTATCAATCGCACGCGCCGTACCGATCCAGGCGTGGTGGCCACGGCTACCTGGCCGCGAACGAGGCGAATGACGCGCGGGTCGTCGTCAAGCCCCGCTACCTCAGCCTCAATGTCTAGGGGTTGTTCCGACATGGGAACAACCCGCCCGTGGGACTGAGTAAGTTGCGCAACAGTATCAAGGGCAGCGATGTGGCTTCCCAGGACGTCGGCAAGCCCAGCGATCAGCAAATTGCCCACCGCATGGCCCGCCAGCGCCCCGTGCCCACCGAAGCGGTGCTGGAGGGTTTGTTCCCACATGCGCCCGTTATCATCATCGCGGGCCAGAGCCGCAAGCGCCATGCGGAGATCGCCCGGCGGGATCTGGCCCAATTCACGCCGGATGCGGCCGGAGGAACCGCCATCATCAGCAACAGTGACCACCGCAGTAATAGTGGGCACCTCCAGTGTGCGGGCTGCGCGGAGAGTTTGAAAAGAGTCCATGCCCGCCACCGAGGCACACCATGGAACGCAGGTTTTCATGAGCATCACGGAAAGTCATGGTCACTAACTCCGGTTAATATCGCGGTGCGTGACAGACACATCAAGCCCATCGACCTCATCGAAACGACGGGCAAGTTCCTCTGCCACAGCAACGGAACGATGATGTCCGCCGGTGCAACCGACGGCGACGGTAATGAAGTTCTTCCCCTCACGCCGATACGCCGGGGTAACGCTGGTGATCAGATTGACAAGGTTGCTGATAAAAGGCTCAGCATCCTCCTGACTCAACACATAATCGGAGACAGGGGCATCAACACCCCGATACGCACGCAGTTCCGGCACCCAGTAGGGGTTGGGAAGGAAGCGCACGTCTACCACATAGTCGGCATCAGCGGGAGCACCGTGCTTAAAACCAAAAGACTGGACAGTAATGTGTTGCCTGTTGTGCGCTAACGTGGCAAAACTATTTTCAATAGCATGACGCAGATCATGCACTGAGAGATCGGAGGTGTCAATAACGATGTCCGCTTCTTCTTTAATCCGCGCCAGCGCCTTGCGTTCACGCTCGATTCCCATTTTCAACGTCTCGCGCCCTTGTAATGGGTGAGTGCGGCGCACAGAATCGAAGCGTTTAATCAGCACCTCATCACGCGCTTCCATGAATAGCACCGTGGGGTTTTTCCCCTCAGAGCGCAGCTTGTCCACCACCTCATAGAGGTTTCCGCGAAATTCCCGGGCGCGGACATCGGTAACCACGGCGAGTTTGTCCACTGGCGACTCGTCAGACTGATACAACTCCACCAACGCAAAAATCAACTCTGGCGGCAGGTTGTGCGACACGTACCAGCCGAGGTCTTCCAGTACGCGCGCCGCTGAGTTAATACCAGCCCCCGACATGCCGGTGATCAGCACCGGGGCCTTTTCAATTCGTTCGATGGGTTGTGTCTCTGTCATGGTGTTCATCATAACCATGTTTAACCAGAGTGGAGTTTTGCATATACCTCCTGAGCAAGCTTGGGGCCGAAACCTTTCACCTCCGTAATCTCCTCAACACTTGCCTCTTTGAGTTTCTTTACCGACCCGAAGTGCTTCACCAGGTCAGTACGCCGCTGTTGCCCAAGCCCCTTAATTCCGTCGAGTTCAGACGCCCTCAAACGCTTCGACCGCTGCTGCCTATGGAAGGAAAATGGCAAAGCGGTGCGCCTCATCGCGAATATGCTGCAACATGAAAAGCCCCTGCGAAGTGCGCGGAAGAATCACCGGATCCGGGTCCCCTGGAACCCATACTTCCTCCAAGCGTTTGGCCAGACCGATGAGCGCCACATCCACAACACCAAGATCATCAAATATTTCCTGGGCTGCATTAACCTGTGGCGCACCACCATCAACGATGAACAGTTGCGGCGGGTAAGCAAACCGCCTGCCCTGATCAGTGGAAAACTCCTCCACCTGCTCATCCGAAAAACGTCGAGGCATCCTGGGCCTCGTCGGGAACGGCACGTTTGTCCTGGTTATGACGCACAAAACGACGCCGCACCACCTCCGCAATAGACGCAACATCGTTTGAATGGCCATCACCAGCGGGCATCTTTTAATTTTATAGCGCCGATAGTCGGATTTTTAGGTATACCGTCCTCGAAACACCACCAGCGATGCCACTACATCTGTGCCCTGAATATGTGAAATATCAATACACTCAATCCGCAGCGGTGCCTGCTCCAGAAACAGCGCTTCCTGAATATCCTGCAATGCCGCCGACCGCGCCGTTAAATCCCCAGTTCGCTTCAACTTATGTTGCTTCAATGCCTCCTGTGCATTGCGCTCAACCGTCTCCGCCAGGGCCTTCTTTTCTCCACGCTGTGGCACTCGTAACGACACCTGAGCACCCCGCAATGAACTCAACCATTCGGTCACGTCATCAGCCTCAGCGGGCATGGCTTGAACCAGCACCTCGCGCGGCACCACGGACTCCCGCTGCTCCCCGTTCGCGTCCTGCACTTCACGCTCCCGCTCCACCGCATCGCCATAAAATTGCACCATGAAGTTTCGCAGCACCTCAGACATCACAGACGATGGTGTCCCTGACTGCGTATCGACGCCCACGTCACCTTCGGGTGTCTCTGGTTTCTCCACCACCCATCCCCGCTGGCCACGAACGCGTCCGGCACGAATATAGAAAATCTGCAGAGCCACCTCAAGATCGTCCTCTGCAAAGGCAATGACATCCGCATCCGTGCCGTCCCCCAACACCACAGCCTGCTTTTCCATCACCTTTTCCACAGCGGTCAAGTCGTCACGCAACCGAGCAGCTTTTTCAAAATCAAGTTCCTCTGCGGCGTGCATCATCTGATCCGTTAACGTGCGCGTCACCTCATCTGTACGGCCAGCCATGAAGCGACAGAAGCCGTCCACTAATTCCCTGTGCTCGGCGGCCGTGACTCTTCCCACGCAGGGAGCGGCACACTTATCGATGTACCCCAACAAACACGGACGCCCCAATTGCTGATGCCTATTAAACACGCCCTTGGAACACGTTCGGATCGGGAAAACCCGAGTGAGTAGATCCAAGGTTTCCCTGATCGCCCAGGCATGAGAATATGGGCCAAAATACCTCACCCCGGCGCGTCGCGGTCCGCGGTAAACGAAGGCACGCGGGAAATGCTCGCCGACCGATACGGCGAGCATGGGGTAGCTTTTGATCGTCTTTGTATTTGACGTTAAATCGTGGATCAAATTTTTTGATCCAGGTGTATTCGAGCTGGAGCGCTTCAACTTCGCTGGAGACGACTGTCCATTCCACGCTGGCGGCAGTGGTGACCATGTGTCGGGTGCGTGGATGGAGTTGTATGAGGTCCTGAAAGTAGTTGGCGAGGCGGGCTCGTAGGTTTTTGGCTTTACCGACGTAGATGACCCGGCCGTGCTCGTCGCGGAATTTGTAGACTCCTGGGTCGGTGGGGATGCTGCTGGGTGCTGGGCGGTAGGTTGCTGGGTCAGCCATTAATCTTCCGGCATGTATTTGTCTTCAAGGGTGCGGAATTGTTCGACGGCGGTGACGACGCGTGCGCCGTCTGCGGATTGGAATGCCCACATGGGGACGAATTCAAATTCGGGCAGTTCGAGGCGCGCCCAGCGTTCGCCTTTGGGGAAAAGACAGCCCGTAGATCACGTCCCAGGGGTGAAAGCGTGTCCCGATGAAGTTACGGATTTCTACGCCGTCTTCGTTGGCGCGGACGCGGGGCGCATGATAGTGAGACAGACTGCGGAGATGATGAGGCCAATACCGACGAAGGCCCATTGATCGATGGTGGTGACAGCGGCGCCTGTGTTGCCGCTGGCGACGACGGAGGCCATGAAAATGTGTACGCCCATGACGATGATGATGGCGAGGGCGGCCACTATTTTCAGACGCTGGGACGTTACTTCCAGTTCCCACGGCTTGGTGGTGGTTGTGGCGGCGTCGGCAGCCACAAGGCGTTGGATGTTGTCCACAGTCGGTTCGCTTTCTTACACGGGGTCTTGGTGTGTCGTGAATATTGTAGTCGTGAGGTAGGCGGATGTGGGAATGGTAGTGGACCACGCCCCTGACTGGTCTGCGCGGATGGCTGCAAGGACACTGGCGGTGTGGAGGGCTGCAATCATGGCTTCGGCGCCTTTGTCTTCAACGGCGTCGCTGCCGCCTGCGCGTTCTTTGGCTTGGTCGTAGGTGTTGGTGGTGAGGACGCCGTTACCAATGGGGGTGGCTGTGTCGAGGGCGATGCGTGTGAGTCCTTGTGTCACTGAGTCGCAGACGTAGTCAAAGTGGGGGGTGCCGCCGCGGATGACGCAGCCGAGCGCTACGACGGCATCGTAGCGGGATGCAAGTTCCTGAACAACAACGGGTAGTTCGAGTGCTCCGACGACGCGGTAGTCGGTGACGGTTGCCCCCAGTGCGTGGCCCGTGTCGACGGCGCGGGCGTGCAGGAGGTCGCAAATCTCACTGTTCCAGATCGCGGTGACGACGGCGACGCGCAGACCGGTAGCGTTGATCTGGTTGATGGTGGGCAGTCCGTCTGTGCTCATTGGTGCTCCTCCTCGTATGCGGCTACTTGTGGGAGGTCGTGCCCCATGCGGTCGCGTTTGGTTTTGAGGTAGGTGATGTTGTCTTCGTTGACTTCTACGCCGACGGGCGTGCGTTTGGCGATGGTGATCCCGTGCCCAATGAGTCCGCTGCGTTTGGTGGGGTTGTTGCTGAGGAGGTTGAGGGAGCGAATTCCAAGGTCTCGGAGGATTTGCGCTCCGGTGCCAAATTCTCGGGCGTCGGTAGGCAGTCCAAGTGCTAGGTTTGCGTCAACGGTATCTACTCCACTGTCTTGGATGCGGTATGCCTTAAGTTTTTCGAGTAAACCGATGCCCCGGCCTTCGTGTCCGCGCATGTAGAGCACCACTCCCCGACCTTCTTCTTGGACAGCTTTCATGGAGGCATGAAGTTGTTGCCCACAATCGCAGCGGCGGGAGCCGAAGACGTCACCAGTGAGACATTCGGAATGCACTCGTACCAGGACATTCTCTCCGTTGTTGTCCGACGGATCACCGACAACAAGCGCGACATGTTCTATGCCGTCGACGGTGCTGCGATAGCCAATGGCGGTGAAGAGTCCAAAGTCGGTGGGTAGGCGCGTTTCGACAACTCGCTCCACAAGCGTCTCGTGTTTACGCCGCCATTCAATGAGTTGAGCAATAGAGACCATGTGCAAACCGTGGGTGTCAGCAAAGCGCCGTAGTTCTGGGCTGCGCGCCATGTCAGTGGGGTCGTCTTCACTGACTATTTCGCAGAGCACACCGGCAGGGCGTAGACCTGCGAGTCGGGCGAGGTCTACGGCAGCTTCCGTATGCCCGGCGCGTACGAGAACGCCGCCTTCTTTGGCTCGGAGGGGTACAACGTGGCCTGGGCGGGTGAAGTCTCCAGGGGTACTGTTTGGGTTGGCTAATCGACGCAGTGTTTCGGCGCGGTTGGCGGCTGAGATTCCAGTTGTCCCGGTAGCAGCATCCACGGTGACGGTGTAGGCGGTGGAGCGAATATCTTGGTTGAAGGTGGTCATCGGGGGGAGGTCCAGCCTGTCGCAATTCTCGCCGGTCAGTGGTGCACAGATATAGCCCGAGGAGTAGCGGACCATGAAGGCAACAAGTTCGGGGGTTGCTTTTTCTGCAGCGAAGATGAGGTCGCCTTCGTTCTCACGGTCATGGTCGTCGACAACAATAACCGCTTTTCCTGCTGCAATATCTTTAATGGCTGCTTCGATGTCGTCGAGGCGTACCTCTGCCTGGTCGGTCACGGAATTTTCTGCCTTTTCGCCTGGTGGTGTATGAAATCTGGGTGTTGTGGGTTGTTAGGTTCGGAACGTTAGATTCCGTTCCACATATTTTGCCAGCACATCTACTTCTAGATTGACGGTGCCTCCGACTGCGAGTCCTCCAAAGATGGTGTCGCGGAGTGTGATCGGTATAAGTGACACCTCAAAGTAATCATCACCCAGGGCGGATACGGTGAGAGAGGTTCCGTTGATGGCAATGGAGCCCTTTTCCACGAGGTAGCGCGCCAGGTTGGGTGGTAGTGCGAACCGGAGAACGTCCCAATGCTCGGAGGAGTTTCGGCTGGTGAGTGTGGTGGTGGCATCCACGTGCCCCTGCACGATGTGTCCATCGAGTCGCGCGTTCACCAGAGCTGCGCGTTCGAGATTGACGGGACTGCCGACGCGCAGTTCACCAAGGTTGCTTCGGTCCAGTGTTTCCTGCATACAGTCCGCGGTGAAAGGTGGTGGCGGTGTGCTCCGCAACAGTGAGGCATACGCCGTTGACGGCGATGGAGTCGCCAAGGGCAACGCCGTCAAGGATGGCGGGGGCGTCGATGGTGAGCCGAACGGAATCCCCTAGTGGTTCAACTGCGGAGATGGTACCAACTTGTTCGATGATTCCAGTAAACACTCCTCATTATTAACACATTCGACTGTTTACCGCGCGAGTTCCAGGAGGACATCGTCACCAAGTCGGGTGACGGAGTCGAGAGTGAAGCGGCGTATGTCGGTGATGGTGGTGCCCAATGCCTCTGTGACAACGCCGAGTCCTTTGCCGAGGAATGCGGGGGCAATGTAGGCGTGGACGGCGTCGATAAGCCCTCTGCTGAGGAGGCTGGTGGCTAGGGTGGCACCGCCTTCAATGAGGACGTCGCGGGCTCCGGTTCGCCAAAGTTCGGTAAGCGCGGTGTCACTATCGGGGTAGTGTTCCCAACCGGGTTCGTTGACCGCACGGCGGCCAACAACTACCCGCCGCGGTTGGTGCGGGTAGAGCGTGCCTTCAGGGGTTCGGGCAGTGAGCTGAGGGTTGTCGGCGAAGTAGGTGCCGGTACCAACAATGATGGCATCGCGCTTGCTGCGGTCGCGGTGTGCGTGGTGTCGGGCATCTTCCCCGGTAATCCACTGGCTGGTGCCGTCCAACGCGGCGGTGAAGCCGTCGATGGTGTTGGCTGTTTTCCAGGTCAGGTAGGGTCGCTGCATGCGGGTGGCGGTAAGCCATGGGCGGAGCGCTGGAACATGACCGGGAAGCTGAATGACCTGTACACCACGGTCGGCAAGCCAGGTGGCTCCACCGCAGGCCACAGGGTTGGGATCGGAATGGACGTAGTAGACGGTAGTAATCCCGGCGTCCAAGATCGCGTGGGAGCAAGGACCGGTGCGTCCTGTGTGATTGCAGGGTTCAAGGGTAACCACTGCGGTACCGCCTTGAGTATTCGTTCCCGCCTGTGCGATCGCCATAATCTCGGCGTGCGAGCCACCTGGAGGTTGGGTCGCCCCAACGCCAACGAGATTCCCTGCAGCGTCCAGGATTGCGGCACCAACCGGCGGGTTTGGGCTGGTGGTGCCACGAACCTCCTCGGCGGCCGCCATGGCGCGCTGCAGGGCTTCAATAACGATCTGCGGGATAGTGTCCGGATTATCCATAGAGACTGTTTACACGGTGGCAAGACGCCGTAGGGACTCCACAGCAGCGTGGGGGTCGTCTGCGCCAAAGACGGCTGAGCCTGCAACAAAGGCATCGCACCCAGCGATAGCAGCATCAGTGATGGTTTTCTCGCCTATCCCGCCGTCGATTTCGATGAGGGTGGAGAGGTTGCGGCTGTCTATTTCAGCGCGAAGGTAGCGTACTTTGTCCAGTTGATCAGGCATGAAAGACTGCCCACCAAACCCGGGTTCGACGCTCATAACCAGTACAAGATCGAAGTGGTCGAGGTCTTTGAGGTAGGGCTCAATGGGGGTGCCGGGGCGGAGTGAGAAACCTGCGCGGACGCCTTTGCTGCGAATGTGATCAGCAAGGGCGACGTGGTCGTCGGTGGCTTCCACGTGGAAAATCACGCAAGATGCCCCAGCGGCGATGTAGTCATCAACCCATTTTTCGGGATTGTCGATCATCAGGTGCACGTCAAGCGGCTGATCGGTGACCTTATGCACATCGGCGGTGATCCCCGCGCCAAAGGACAGATTAGGAACAAAATGCCCATCCATGATGTCGACGTGAATCCAGTCTGCGTTGTTGACTTTCTGGATGTCGTCATCCCAGGTGGGCAAAGTTGGCGGCCAAAATGGATGGGGCGATGATCGGCGTCTTTGTCATGGCCCCATCATAGACCGCCGCGCGACAACCACGGGAGGTTATGACACTGGCCGCCGCAGCACGGCGAAGAACATAGCATCGGTGCCATGACGATGCGGCCACATCTGCACCGACTTATGTTCACCCACGTTATCCATGCCCAGTGCGTACTCGTGGGCGGATAGTTCCTGCATGCCCCATTCGTTGACAGCGCGATCAACAATTTCGCGGGTTTCCCTCACGTCGGGTGAGCAGGTGGAGTACACCACCACTCCCCCTGGCCGAACAAGCGAGCAGGCGGATTCCAGCAGCTCACCCTGCAAGCTCGCCAGTCCAGCAATGTCTGAATCGCGTTTGCGCCAGCGCGCTTCGGGGCGGCGACGGAGCGCACCGAGACCTGAGCAGGGGGCATCAACAAGCACACGATCAAACCCTGTGCCGATGTGCGGGGAACGCCCGTCCACCACATGAACCGTCACGGGAAGACCGCGGACGCTATTGTCCACCAACCGGGCGCGGTGCGGTGTTTTTTCCACCGCATCCACATGCGCACCATCGATCTGGGCCAGCGCCCCCATCAAGGCAGCCTTGCCGCCGGGGCCTGCGCACAAATCAAGCCAACGTCCCTGGTCAGGCCCCTCAAGCGGGGCCTCCACAACAGCACGAGCAATCAGTTGGCTGCCTTCGTCCTGGACCGCCGCCATGCCCTCACGGACAGGTTCCAGCTCGCCGGGGTCACCTCCGTCCAAATACACGGCATAGGGCGAATAGCGCCCCTGTTCACCACCGGTGACCAGCGCCAACTCTTCTGCGGTCAGTTCCCCAGGACGGGCAACAAGATGCACTGTTGGACGTTGCGAGTCGGCTTCAAGCGCCTCGTCCAGTTCTGCGTCTGACCCCAAGGCACGCGCGAAACTGCGAGCAATCCATTCGGGGTGGGCGTGCCGAAAAGCCACGGCCGCCAGGCTTTCTTCAGGGGTAAGTTGCTCCATCCACTGCTCTGGAGTCGATCGAGAGGTGGTACGCATCACCGCATTCGACAAAGCCTTTGGCCTTTGGCTGTCCCACTGCCTCCGCCATGCGCACAGTCGTGTCCACTGCGGCATGCTGCTCCACGCGCGTATACAGCAACTGGTACACCCCAAGCCGGAGGGCGTCGAGAAGAGTCGGATCAATCTGGGTCACGGAGCGTGACGACGCCGCCGCAATCACCCGATCCAGCACCCCCTGCGTGCGCAACGTACCGTAGGTCAATTCCGTAGCGAAGGCAGCATCCCTGCCGGTGATTCGACGCTCCCGCAGCAACGCAGGCAGCACCAAGTTGGCGTAAGCATCATTGACGCGAACGTCGGTGAGCACGTCAAACGCAGCTGCACGCGGCTTGTCGACGCCCGCCTCGGCAAACCTTCGCACCTCCCGTTGCTGTGGCGAGCGGCGCTGCTGGCGTGGTTGAGACTGTTTGCGCCCACCATCCTTTGCGCCCTTCGGCCGCGACGTGGATGTACTGGTGGGTTTATCGCCACTTTTTGATCTTGACCTAAAGCCACCAGCCATTACTGCCACACCACGCCTTCATCTCCATGCACCTGCGCACCACGTGCCCAGTCACTTGCGGACATCATTTTCTTTCCCGGAACCTGCATCTGGCCGAGCTGGACAGGATCTGTGCCAGTGCCCACAAACACGCCGCGCTTGGTCACCACCACATGTCCAGGGTGATCAGGAGCCGAACCTTCCGGTGATGCCTGCGTGACCGGACCGACTTTCACACGGTCCTCCCCCATCATCGTCCACGCACCTGGGGCTGGTGTATGCGCACGAATCTGCCGGTCAATCACGTGTGCTGGCTGCTGCCAGTCAATGCGCGCGTCTTGTTTATCAATTTTCGGCGCGTAGGTTGCAGTACCATCCTGAGGGCGGGCAACAACTGTGCCCGCTTCCAGACCGTCCAGTGTTGCGACAAGAAGCTCCGCACCTTTGTAGGCCAGCCGCGTGAGCAGGTCATCGGACGTATCTGTCGGGTGAATAGGCTCGGTGATCGACCCCAACACCGGGCCGGTGTCTAAGCCCTGCTCAATACGAAACGTCGAGGCACCTGTGATGTCATCGCCATGCAAAATCGCTGCCTGCACTGGTGCCGCCCCGCGCCATGCTGGAAGAAGAGAAAAATGCAGATTCACCCAGCCGTGCGGTGCCACATCCAGAAGATCCGACGTGATGAGGTTGCCATATGCCACCACCGGAATGCACTCAGGTTGCCATTGCCGCAAGCGTTCACGCACGTCGTCGCCGTCTTCTGTCCCAGGTTTCAAGGAAGTGGGTTTGACCATGGGAATGGCATGTTTTTCGGCAAGCGCCGCCACCGGCGATGGGTGCATGGTTCTCCCCCGGCCTTTCTTGGCATCGGGTCGGGTAATCACGCCCACAACGTCATGCTTGGAGTCAATCAGATGTTGTAACGCCACCACGGCAGGGTCGGGGGTACCAGCAAAAACTATGCGCACAGACGCTCCTTTTCTTGGCCTTCCTTGGTTGCCTTAAGCGTTAAACCAGTCAGATTCGCGGATCTCACGCATTGCTTCTTTACGAAGTTCCGGCGACAGTCTCTTCAAAAACAACACACCGTCAAGATGGTCCGTTTCGTGTTGAATACAGCGTGCCATCAGTCCTGATGCTGTAATCTCCACCGGGTTGCCGTCCACATCCTGCCCTGTGACCTTCACGGAGTTGTACCGTTCCGTCTCTTTCACCACTGCTGGAATGGACAAGCACCCCTCATTACCCACTTGCTTTTCCTCACCAACGGGTTCCCACACTGGGTTGATCACGTGCCCCCGCATTCCTGGGTTCTCATGGGCGCAGTCAAATACAAACACTCGACGTGTCACCCCAACTTGGTTGGCAGCAAGGCCCACCCCGTCGTACTCGTCCATGGTGTCCAGCATGTCTTCCACCAACGTCTTCAACGCATCATCGAACTGCGTGACCTCATCAGCGCGGGTGTTGAGCACTGGGTCGCCAAACAAGCGAACTTCACGAATCGTCATAGCTGGGCCGGACTCCTTGGGTTATAGAGGGTAAACGCTACTATCGCTACATAGTAGCGTGCTCGATTGCGCCAACATCAGCTCAGCGCTATGGGTTGGTGGGCTTCCACAATGCGTACAATCGCGGTCGCTGTCATGTCGGACCACAATATGTAGTCGCTGAGAGCCGGGTCCGACACCCCGCGTTCAAGGCGTTCTAACAACGCCGACTCCTCCGATTCCTCCATCGTGGCTGATCGGAGAAGTTCGATGCCGTCAATGAGTTCTTTCCTTGTCACCGTATCGCGGTAGATCATGGGGCTTCGTGCTTCTTGGCTATTTCTTCTTGCCTCGTTTTTCACGCATACGCACTGCGATCCGAACTGGAGACCCTTCGAAACCAAAGGTTTCCCGCAGTTTTCTTTCCAGATATCGCCGATACCCGGCCTCCAGGAAACCGGTGGTAAACAGCACGATCACGGGTGGTCGCGTGGAGGCTTGGGTGGCAAACAGCACTCGCGGCAACCGGCCCCGCGCATAGGCGGCGGGTTTTGCGCAATGACTTGGCGCAACCAGTTATTCAACTGACCAGTTGGAATGCGTTTGTCCCAGCTCTCCAAGGCTTCCACCATGGCCGGTTCAAGCTTCTTCAACGCTCGTCCAGTTTTGGCGGAAATATTTACCCGGCGCGCCCAGGGCACGTGTGCGAGCTGCAAATCAATCTCGCGTTCGAGGAGGTCGCGGCGGTCTTCGTCCATCAGGTCCCACTTGTTGTAGGCGATGACGAGAGCCTTGCCAGCGTCGGTGATCAAACCGAGGATTTTCTGGTCCTGCTCACTGATGGGTTCGGAGGAATCAATGAGAAACACACATACCTCAGCGGCCTCAATGGCACCTCGGGTGCGTAGAGAAGCATAGTATTCATGCCCGCTGGCGGTTTTCACTTTTTTGCGTAGCCCGGCGGTATCAATGAACTTCCACAACTGCCCGTCAAGTTGGACGAGGGAGTCGACAGGATCAACGGTGGTTCCGGCGACGTCGTCAACCACGGAACGTTCCTCACCGGCGATCTTGTTCAGTAGCGAGGATTTACCCACGTTTGGTTTGCCAACGAGTGCCACGCGCCGGGGTCCATGCACAATAGTGCTGGTGCGTGGGGTTTCTGGGAAGGACTCGACGATTTTGTCGAGCACGTCGGCCCCGCCGCGTCCATGTTGTGCGGACACCGGGAAGGGATCACCGAGGCCCAGTCCCCATAGTTCTGCAACATCGCCGTATTGGGGAGTCTGAGTCGAACTTGTTGGCCACGAGGATCACGGGGACGGAGGACCGCTGCAGTTTGCGGGCCATGATTTCATCCGTTTCGGTGATGCCAACTTTGCTATCGACGACCAGCACGATGACGTCGGCGGTGTCCATGGCGGTTTCAGCCTGCCGTGCGATAGCACCGTGGATGCCTTTCACGTTGGGATCCCAACCACCGGTGTCTTGTACCCAGTACCTGCGTCCGTTCCAGTCAGCTAGGTAGGAAATGCGGTCGCGGGTCACGCCAGGGGTGTCTTCCACCACTGCCTCACGGCGCCCGAGAAAACGGTTCACTAGTGTTGATTTGCCGACGTTGGGTCGTCCGACGATGGCAACTGTGGGAAGCGCTTCTTCCAGGTGTCCCTCTGGGGTGACACCATAGGCACGTTCTAGTTCCTCCCAGTCCACATCGTCAGCGTCCGCTGCGTAGTCGTCCCCGTAGTCAGGTTCGCCAAAGTCGTCTTCGTCGAACTCATCAAAGGTGTCGAATTCTTCAACGTATTCAGGGGTTTCCTGGTTGTCGCTCATCGGGTCATCCTTTCTTCGCAGGCTTCTGCTAGTTCGACGAGGTGGGTGATGACGTCATCGAGGGTCATGGTAGAGGTGTCCACGATTATTGCGTCGTTGGCCGGACGCAGTGGCGATGTGGCCCGGGTAGAGTCCAGGTGGTCGCGTCGCTGTACGTCGGCGAGGATGTCTTCAAAAGATCACGGTGCGGCCTGCAGCGATGTCTTGTTCGTATCGACGCCGCGCGCGTACCTCTGGTGCCGCCGTTAGGAAGATTTTCAGCGGTGCATCGCTCAACACAACTGTCCCGATGTCGCGACCTTCGACAACGCATCGTCCGGCCTGCTGCGCTAATCGACGCTGCAGTGACACCAGGTTGGCGCGTACCTTGGGGTTGGCGGACACAGCGGAAACACTGCGCGTGACCTCGGGGCCACGAATCTCCTGTGACACATCTTCACCACCGAGGAGTACGGAGGTGGAATGCGGATCGTCATTGACCACGAGTGGCAGGTCAGCCGTAGCGTTGGCGACGGCTGCGTCGTCAGTGACATCAATGCCTGCGCGGAGAACCTGGAGTGTGGCCACGCGATACATCGCCCCAGTGTCCAGGTAGTGCGCGTGAAGACGATGGGCTACCGCCCGGCAAGCGGTTGATTTTCCAGTCCCGGATGGGCCATCAACGGCAATGAGCAGTGGGATCACATCCCCACCGCCTTGTACAGGCTGGACAATTCAGCATCATTGAGGGCGCGGATCGTCCCAGGGAGTTTGGTCACCGAGTTGCACCGTGTGGATTCTGGTGCGAACTAGCCGTTCGACCGGGTAACCGACTTCTTTGAGCATGCGGCGGACGATGTGTTTGCGGCCTTCGTGGAGTTCCACGCGAATGAGGGATTTACCGTCGTGAACGTCGACGATTTGCACGTAATCGGCGCGTGCGGGGCCGTCGTCAAGCTCGATACCGTTTTTGAGTGTGCGGATGAGCCTACGATTTGCCTCACCAATGACGGTTGCCAGGTAGGTTTTGCGATTTCGTACGTGGGGTGGGTCAGGCGATTGGCCAGTTCCCCATCGTTAGTGAGCAGCAGCAAGCCTTCGGTGGCGGCGTCAAGTCGGCCGACGTGGAACAGGCGCTGTCCGGCATCGATCTTTTCGCCAATGATGTCACCGATGCAGGGGCGCCCCAGGTCATCATGCATGGTGGACTGCACGCCATACGGCTTGTTGAGAATAAAGTACTGGAGGTTGTCATTGACGCGGATACGTACCCCGTCAACACGGACAACTGCAGTGTCAGGGTTGATACGCATGCCCTGCGTGGTGACGATTTTTCCGTTGACTTCAACACGTCCCATGTCGATGAGTTTTTCGGACATACGGCGGGATGCCACGCCTGCTTGCGCTAAGACTTTCTGCAGGCGGATACCTTCACCATCATTGTGCTCGCTGTTGGGCTGTTGCACGTGTTGTTTGCGAGCGGGTTTTGCTTTGGAGAGGTAGATTTTCTGGTCCGGTGTGCCGTCGCGGCGAGCGGGTGGGGTCACAAGTGTGTCCTATCTGGTGAAATTGTATAAGTTCCTGCAAGCCTAGCCCATAAATGTTGTCATTGACCACTTCGTGGGAGGGTTATCTGCTGCGCTATCAGCTTAAAGTGTTCGGGCGGGCAATCCCCACAGTTTTCTGGGAGGCAGCCAAGAAGCGGCACGCCGGTAACGACGGGAAATTCTGTGAGGTTGAGCTGGGTGGCAAGGTCTGGGTTGGTTGGCAGGGATCCACCGATGAGTCCGAGGACGGTAATTCCGCGAGCACGTGCCGCCATGACGGTGAGCTCGGCAAGATTGAGGGATCCAAGCCCGGTGGAGGTCACCACGATGAGGGGTGCCGCGAGTTCAACGGCCAGGTCCGCGAGGGTCCAGGTGTCAGCCATGCGAACAAGGAGACCTCCGGCGCCTTCGACAAGCACAACCGTGTCCTCTGCGTCGAGGTGTCGGATCCGCTCTGCGGTGGCGTGTAGCTCTAGCTGTGGCATGCCCGCTCGGCGCGCCGCGATATTGGGCGCGAGGGGTTCCGGGTAGTGCGCGTATTCCCTTCCAGCTACCCCGCTGAGCTTTTCGATGTCGCGAATATCGCTGTCGTCGCCGGTTTGCGCGGGTTTGACCACCTCCACGCCATAGCCTGCGTCGCGGTACTGGCACGCCAACGCTGCGGTGGCAATGGTTTTGCCGACGTCAGTATTGGTTCCGGTGACGATGATGATCATGGTGAGTCTGCTCCTTCTGATGCGTTACGCCGTGGCCGCGGCAGCTGCCATGGCGGTGCAAATGCGGTGGACTTCGTTGGATGTGGAAATGTAGGGCGGCATGCAGTAAATGAGCTTGCCGAAGGGACGCAACCACACTCCGTGGCTGACGGCGGCTGCAGTGGTAGTTTTCATGTTGACGGGCTGGTCCATTTCGATGACGCCGATGGCGCCGAGGACGCGTACATCGGTGACGTGCGGAGCGTCGATAAGCGGGCTGAGATGGGTGGTGAGTTCCTGTTCGATGCGAGACACCTGTGTGCGCCAGTGACCTGTTTCGATGATGCCAACAGCTGCGGTGGCGACGGCGCAGGCCAAAGGGTTAGCCATGAAGGTTGGCCCATGCATCACGGGGCCGTCGATTCCATCACGTACAGCATCGGTGGTAAGTACGGCGGAGAGTGTCATGAAACCCCCGGTGAGCGCCTTTCCGAGGCAGAGAATGTCTGGGGTGATTCCGGCGGCGTTAGTGGCAAACAGCGAACCTGTACGCCCAAATCCCGTGGCGATTTCGTCGGCGATGAGGAGTATGCCGTGACGGTCGCAGAGAGCGCGTACCCCGGCGACAAGTTCCGGATCGTGGAATCGCATCCCACCGGCACCTTGAACCACGGGTTCGATGATGACAGCCGCCACGGTTGAGTCGATGAGGCGTTCCATGCCGCGCAAGTAGGTCTCGCGCTGTTCAGGGGTAGCACCGCGCGTGGGTGGCGGCGGAGCGAAAAGTTGCTCAGTAATGGTTCCTTTCCACAACGAGTGCATTCCATTGTCGGGGTCACACACGCTCATGGGGGCAAACGTGTCGCCGTGGTAACCGGATCGCCAGGTGAGCAGCCGGTTTCGTTCTGGATGCCCGATACCGCGTTGGTATTGCAGCGCCATCTTGATGGCTACTTCGACGGCGACAGAGCCGGAGTCTGCGAAGAAAAATGGTGGTGAGGGGTCGTCGGTGAGGCTAATGAGTTTTTCCGCTAACCGCACTGCTGGCTCGTGGGTGAGACCACCGAACATGACATGGCTCATGGTGTCGATTTGCGTGTGCGCAGCCTCGACAAGTGCTGGGTGGCTGTGGCCGTGGGCGGCAGCCCACCACGAACTCATTCCGTCAATGATGCGGGTGCCGTCGTGGAGGGTGAGGTAGACCCCTGCAGCACTGGCGATCGGCATGGGATCCATAGGAGCGGGTGTAGTGCTATAGGGGTGCCAAACGTGTGCTTGGTCATAGGCGATGAGCTGGGCGGAGAGGCTGTCGGGATTACTGTCAGGCTTGAACATCGTTCATAGTTTACCCCCATTTCGGAGAGAACTGTGGGCGTTATGCGCCATAATGGCAACCATGACCATGACTAAACGTCGTTCACGTACGCAAACCACCCCCGAAAACAACCCCCGACACCCACTCGCCATGCCAGCTACCGTCAGCATCGAAATGTGGGAACGATTCAGCTTCTATGGCATGCAAGCCATCCTCGCCTACTACCTCTACTACGCAACCACCGACGGCGGCCTCGGACTCGAACGCGCCCAGGCCACCACACTTCTTGGTGCCTATGGCGCCTCCGTCTACCTGTGCACCCTAGCCGGAGGCTGGATCGGCGACCGCCTTATCGGAACCGAAAGAACACTCCTTACCGGTTGCATTGCCCTGATGGTCGGCCACCTTTCCTTATCCACCCTTAGCGGTGGAGCGGGCGCGACCTTCGGACTGGCGCTCATCGCCATCGGATCAGGCTTCGTCAAAACAGCAGCCATCACCATCCTTGGCCACGCCTACCCCACCGACGACCCCCGGCGCGACGCCGGCTTCCAACTCTTCTACCTGGGCATCAATATCGGTGCCGTCCTCGGCCCACTCCTGACCGGCTGGCTATCCACCAAGTACACCTTCCACACTGGCTTCCTCGCTGCAGCTGGACTCATGGGTATCGGCCTGATCACGTATCTTGCCTTGCGACGCCGCTACCTCACCGCCCTGTCCCCTGACACCGCCACGGCCCTCACCGCGCCGACAAACCCGATCCCCTTCGGCCGCGCCGCGATCACCATCAGCATCGTCATTGCGGGCATCGTAGGACTCGGAGTGTTGGTGCGCGTTGGGACAATTCCACTGGCAAGCCTGGCCACCATTCTCCTTGTCCTCACGCTCAGCGCCGCCGTGGTGCTGTACGTTTCAATGTTTCGCTCACAGCAGGTCACTGCAGCTGAACGGCGTCAATTGCTACGATACATCCCCATTTTTGTCGCATCGTGCACGTTCTGGTCCATACTCAACCAAACCTACGGCGTATTTGCCGTGTACTCCGATATTCGCCTCGATCGCACCATCGGGACATTCACCATTCCTGCCGCCTGGACGCAGTCGCTCAATCCGCTGTACATCTTGGCGTTGTCCGTACCCATCGCGTGGGCGTGGGCAAAAATTGGTGATCGCGCGCCGAGCGCGCCAGTAAAGATGGGCTGTGGCGTGATGCTGACAGGTGCCGGCATGCTGGTACTTCTTCCCTTCACGGGTGGCGGCGAGAGCAGCACTCCGTTCCTGGCCTTGGCGTTGTGCGTGCTGATTGTGTCGCTGGGTGAACTTCTTGTGGGGACCAGTGGGAATGTCGGCCACCACGGCCCACGCGCCGGGTACATACCGCACCCGTTTTTCAGCGCTGTACTTTCTCACAATGGCGATTGGAACATCCACCGCAGGAACGCTGTCTGGGTTTTACCACCCCGAATCTGGTTCAGCGGAGTTTACCTATTTTGTCTGTTGCGGTCTTGCAGCCGTGATCATCGGCGCTGGTACAACGGCGATCAGCGCTCGGATGAAATAGCTGTTTTCTACACCAAAAAAAGATGTTTCCCACAACAGTGTGCAGTGGCCCGCCGGATCGTCCTTTCCCGAGTTCGGACTGGATAAGATGCACCTCATCCACCGTCCAGGTGGGTCCGCTGTACACGCTCAACGCATGAACAAATTCCCCCGTGAGGGACGGGGAAAACCTTGGACGAGCTGCGGTACGGGTGACGCGCGCAACGGTCATGTGTGCGCGGTGGTGCTCAGGGGCGTCGTCAAGCGCACATGCAGCCATCAGCGTGTGAAGCGCTGAAACCTCACCACCGACGCCGATCCACAGGTTACGGTCGTGGAAGCTGCCAGCGCCTTTCAAACACAGGTCAAAGGGAGTCCCCACCCCCGCAGCGATGTGCGCGAGCAGGTCATCGGTTATACCGTCGGGCTGCTCACCGTAAAACGCACAGGTGATGTGCCATTGATCGGGGTCGGACCACCGTAGCGCCGGTCCTGCAGCAGTGCGAATGGGAAGAAGTGCGGAGACGAGATGGTCGCGCACATGGTCAGGAAGCGGCAACGCGGCAAACAGTCTCATGGAAGTTCTTCTTCGATTGTTTCGATGTCTGGAAGGAGAGGTGCGAGGTTAGGCAAAGCGATCCACGCTATCAATGCCTAATTGCTCCAAAAACAATTCGGTGGTCATGTAGCGGTGCGCTAAGCCTGTCCCTTCGTCCGGTTCAACCTCCCTGATCAACCCGCGTAGTTGCAAAGTACGCATCACGCCGTCCACATTGACACCACGCACGGCGGATACTTGCGCACGGGTGACGGGTTGCCGGTAGGCCACCACAGCGAGGGTTTCCAGCGCGGCGCGAGTCAGTTTCGTTTGCGTACCATCGAGCAGAAGTTTTTCCACCACGGGTGCGTTATCAGGGCGGGTGTACAGCCGCCACCCTCCGGGGTTTCTCGGAGGTCCATGCCGCTACCGCGGTCGTCAAATTCGGCGGCGATCTGCTTCAACACAGTCACCACCGTTGCGGGTTCCTCCTCCACAACGCGTGCGAGCACCTCGGCGGCAACCGGCGAGTCCACTACCAGAAGAATCGATTCCAACTGGGATCGCAGTGCGGATATGGGGGAATTCATCGTTGATGTCACGCCTTATAGTGTAGTTTTTTAGGTCTCGCAGGGCTTGCCCAGGTCCGGGCGCCCCCACTCGGACCATGAACCGTCATAGACCACCACATCGCGGTAGCCCGCCTCCCACGCTGCCAGCGCAATGAGGCATGCACTCACGCCCGAACCGCAGGTCATGGTTAGTTCACGCGCCGATCCCACCACGCTTTCCACAAGCGTCTGCAATTCTTCAGGCGTTTTGAGCAGACCGTTGTCATCCACAACATCCGTGTACGGAAGGTTCACACTTCCCGGTATGTGGCCAGCAACAAGTCCATCCCGCAGTTCAGGCTCAACGCCCGCAAATCGCCCAGCCGACCGCGCATCCACAATCACACCATAGGACCGTGCGGCTGCACGTTCCACACCGCGCATGTCTGTGAGCAAGTGCCGATTCTCTGAAGCTGTGATCCTCCCCCTACTCTGAGCCTGCACGCTTGCCGACGTCTCCCCTCCCGCCGCAATCCACGCAGGTAACCCGCCATCCAGGACGGCGACGCTGGATAGCCCGGCAAGCCGAGCCAGCCACCACACGCGGGCAGCACACATCATGCCGTGACGGTCATAGACCACCACGGTCGAAGAATCAGAAACCCCCACATTTTCGAAGACTGCAGTCGCGTTCTGTGGTGCAGTATGCGGTAATGGACTGCTGGCATCGGAAAAATCACTCTCCAGATCGGCAACAATTGCCCCTGGAATTGCAACCTGGTGTGACCGAATTGGATTGCCCATTGACGCGCACAACACAACCACATCGGGGTCGTCAATATGCTGACGCAGCCAGTCAACAGAAACAATACTACGTCCTTGGGTACGTGCTTCCTGTGCCATACAACGAGGATACAAGCTGAAACATAGGTTATGCCCAGTTGCTGGCCGCGACCACAGCGGGATCAACATTTAAGCCCGTCCACGCAATTTTCAAATCCCCCAAGGATTCCTCCTGTTCCACGCTGACAGCCTGAGCTTTGTACAGTTCCAAGATGGCCAAAAACCTGCCCACCACCTCCATGGATACCTGGCAGTCTTTGGTGAGAATCGCAAACGTAAGCCATGTGCCCTCACCAGACATACGCAGCACATCGAGCAGTTTTCCTGCTTGCTCGGGAACCGATACAGCCACCTGGTGGAGATGATCTGTCCCCACCACGTCGGGAGGTTTTGGACGGAACACCGTCGCCGCCATCTCGGCGAAAGAATCAGGGCTGTGGGACAGTGTCACAGGCGGAAGAAGATTGACAAAACGATCTTCCAACGAGGCCGCACGAGGGTAGCGTTTCTGTGCAGTGCGCTGCCAGTCCGCAAACAGCTCGGCAACTTGTTTGTATGCCTTGTACTGCAGCAGCCTGGCAAACAGCAAATCTCGGGACTCTAACAGCGCAAGGTCTTCCTCCGAATCAACTTCCCCACTGGGAAGCAGCCTGGCAGCCTTCAAGTCCAGTAGTGTTGCAGCAACGACCAGAAACTCGGTGGTTTCGTCAAGGTCTGCGGTCTCCCCAGCATGCGGGTGTAGGCAATGAACTCGTCAGTAACTTTGGATAATGCTACCTCAGTGACATCGAGTTTCTTTGAACTGATGAGCTGCAGCAAAAGATCAAAAGGTCCCTCAAAGTTGGACAGCGCTAGAGTGAACCCAGCAGAATCGCTAGCGTCATCCTGGGTGACGGGGGCATCAGGCTCCACCACAGCCCTTTTTGAGGGGTGCTATGTCGTCCTCTCAATCACTTCGCGGGCCAAATCCCGGTACTGCTGCGCGCCTTGAGAACTCGGCGCCCACGAAATGATCGGTTCACCCGCAACGGTAGTTTCAGGGAAACGTACGGTTCGGGTGATCACAGTGTCAAAGACCCGCTCGCCAAAAACATCCACCACGCGAGTCATCACTTCGCGCGCGTGGGAGGTGCGTCGGTCAAACATAGTGACCAAAATTCCCACCACTTCAAGGTTGAAATTCAGGCGATCGCGAACCTTTTCTACGGTGTCAGTCAGTAACGCGAGGCCACGCAAAGAGAAATACTCGCACTCCATGGGAATAATCACGCCCTGCGCGCAGGCTAGCGCGTTAACTGTCAGCAAACCCAATGACGGCTGACAATCCAAAATGATGTAATCATAATCCTTCATTACTGGGCGCAGTGCACGGGCAAGTGTCTGTTCCCTCCCCACCTCATTGACCAGCTGAATCTCGGCGGCAGAAAGATCGATATTAGCTGGTACCAAATCCAGTCCCTGCACTGGAGTCTGGTGAATTGCATTCAAAATAGTCGTGCGGTTATCCACCAAAAGGTTATAGATAGTCAAGTCAAGGTCGTCGTGCGGAATCCCTAAGCCCGCAGACAACGCACCCTGTGGATCTAGATCCACTAACAACACTCGACGCCCCGCCTCCGCTAAGCACGCACCAAGGTTAATAGTTGAGGTTGTTTTACCCACTCCGCCTTTTTGGTTACACATCGCCAAGATTGTCGCTGGGACCATGCCGGTCAAGCGGCGCAGGTTCAGGAAGTTCACGCAGAGGACGACCAGTGAGGCCCACCTGAATTTCCGGTTTATCGGCCGAAGCAGCAGCATGCGCTGAAGCAGCTTTATTCACAGTCCAACCCTTTTCTTCCGTGATGTCATGTGACGACTTTTATCTAAAAACTCTTTGGCAACCTTGCTCCTGATTTACCTAGAGTACATGCCACCATTGCAAAACTGGATTAGGCACTCCCTACCCGCCGCAATCAAGCCTCAAGCCTTGCCTGGTAGCACAATTACGCACGTGGGTGCGAGCTTGCCCACACCTGGCGCAGGTTCTCCGCCGTCACGTGCGTGTAAATCTGTGTGGTGGTCACTGACGAATGCCCCAACAGCTCCTGAACCACCCTCACATCTGCACCACCCTCAAGCAGGTGGGTGGCAAAGGAATGACGAAGGGTATGCGGTGATATATCGTGCGTGATTCCCGCCCTCGCTGCCGTGTCTTTCAACACTGCCCACGCACTCTGCCGCGACAACGCACCACCGCGTTTGTTTAAGAGCAATGCGTGGCTTTTTCCCTTGGACAAGACAGGACGAGCACGCACAAGATACGCTTCCACTGCCTCAAGAGCTTTACTCCCGACCGGGACAATGCGTTGCTTGTCGCCCTTTCCATGCAACATGATCAGCCCCTCACAGTCCGTGAAGTCATCAACAGCCAAACCCAGCACCTCAGAAATACGCGCACCAGTACCGTACAGCAACTCGATGAGAGCTCGATCGCGCAGGTCGGTGGGTGTGGCGGTGTCACCTGTGGGCACGGCGTCGATAAGCGCCGTCACATCGCTGATGCTGAGGGTATCGGGCAGGCGTCTACCTGTCGCGGGCGGATGCACATCCGCAGCCACATCAACACTCAACATCCCCTTCGAGCACGCCAAACTTATGTAGCCCACGAGCCACCACCAAGGCGCGGCCGCTTGACGACGCCGCGAGTGGCGCTCGCCCAACACTAGGATCACCGCGTCTAAGGTCAGCGACGTACGCCTCCACGTCTGCAGTCGTCACGTCGGCAAGATCAGTTTTCCCAGCAGAAACAAGCCAGTCACGGTAACGCTTCAGATCACGTCGATAGTTGGACAAGGTGTTGGCCGACACGCCTTTTTCCACCGACAAGTGCCCAAGCCACGCGGCGATGAGGCTATCGACACCAGCTGTTGACGTCATACTCGTTTCATATCAGCGCCCAGTCCCGCAGCCTTCCTACGCTCAGGCAGTGAAGTCGGCCGGAGATCAAAGGGATCAGTGACAGGGCGTGGCCCTTGCCCCCGCGCCACAAGGTCGGCGGCAATCATAATCCCCGCGATGGCAATGGAGTTCGCAATTTCCCCACGAAGAACCATGTTCTTCGCCTCCTCAAAAGCAACCCACGTAAGCTGCATATCGGCTTCCTCATCGTCGGCATCGGGCTGGGGAACCTCCGACAAGTCCTGTGCGAGGAAGATGCGCACACCTTCCTCGCAGAATCCGGGTGAACACACCAGATCGGTCAGAAGCCCCCATTGCTTCGCCGCAAGGCCAGCCTCCTCAGTAAGTTCCCGCTGAGCGCATACGAGCGGATCCTCGTCGGCAATGTCCAAAATACCAGCCGGCAGTTCCCACAAACGCCGTTGAACACTATGGCGATACTGGTGCACAAGAGCAATGTTGGCGCCATCAAACGCGACAACTGCGACGGCACCGAAATGCTCCACAATTTCGCGTTTTCCGGTGCCGCCTCCAGGCATGCGGAGCGTGTCGCGGCGAACCGCAATAATCGGGGCGTCGAGAAGCACCTCGGAATCAAGAATGTCAAAGTGATGCTGTCCAGGTGAAGAAGTCATACTCCTAGCCTAGCCTCCCGGCGTCGGAGCGTCGGCGCTGGCAGCGGCACCATACGCGCCTTTACCACCATCAAGCTGTTCCTGAACCGCCAGTACTGTCCCAAGACGGCCGTACGCGCGGTTCACCGAATCCATCGTGGATACCGACTTGCCCCGATCCGACTTGCGCAACTGGCCAATCACACCGGTGGGGGCGGCGGTATGGATGCGCCCAGCAACAACAACCCCTTTGCTTTTACCTTTGAGGGCTTCCGCAAACGCCGCAAGGTTAGTTGCTGCAAAGGATTCCGAGCCAACCCTTCGGAATCACCAGTGACGATCACTGCTGCATCGGCAGCCCTAGTAGCGTCATAGTCAGCATCGATGAAGCCACCTTCTGTGAAGGCATCAAGCAACGCGGACCGCTCCTGCTCATCCGCATCCGACGCCCCTTCAGTGTGAGGCACCATCAGACCAGCCGCAAACGCCTGACCAGCGTGGGTTCCAGAATCCAGCCGATCTGACGACAACTGTGCGCCAGATGGAAGCGTATTAACCACCAGGCTTTTGACGGCGTCGGCACCATCCTGGCTGAGAAAACGCTCCTTGAGCGTCACCTCTCCCGCCTTCGTTGCACCTGCCTTCTGCAACAACCACTCCACATTGTCCACGTCACCCTTATCGGCATCGGCAGTACGAATAACGACAACTGCCTTATCCGCCAGTTTCCCCTGCACTGCAGTTTCTGCCACGCTTGCGACGTAGGCGTCCGCCGACTGTGCTTCTGCTTGATTAATCTCTGATTGCCGTTTTGTGTTAGACAGTTCGGCAACCGTCTTATTGTTTGCCTCGTTGTTTCCACCAGGAATATTAGGTGTGAGCACAAAGTGATCAAAGGCGGTCCCTAGTGCAACACCAAAAAGCAAACCAGCAATAACAGCGCCGTAGCGGCGTTTTTTTGCAGCCATCACACATCCCCTTAATACGTATCTGTGCAGTTACCGCACGTTAGCGGAACCAGCCCCGAACCGTGCCGGTCATGTTATTCCACGTGTTCACAAGGTTGTCGGCAAAACTGCCGTCCCCCGCAGTACCTGCGATGGCGACAATCACCCCAACCGCTACCAACAGCCCAAAAATCACCCACAACCAGCCAAGATTACCCGCTGACCGAATAGTGTAAAGCTCTATCACAGACCGAGCATCGACCAGCTTGGCACCCACTTTCGCCCGCGTCAGCAAAGCAGAAGGGGTGGCTTCCGGTTCCTCATTAAAAATCATGCCCAAATCCAACGGCGAACCGGCATTCACAATCATTGATGCACCATGATAATCAGCCAGCAGCAGCGCTAGATCAGTCGCTGAATCACTTGCCGCTGGAAATGTCATCGCGCCGACGCCGAGATCCTGAATACGCTCAAGACCAATAGCATGACCATCTGGATCGGCTGGCAACACCACTTTTGCGCCGCTACGCAGTGCCTCAGCGCCGATTCCTGCTGGGTTCCCGACAATCAAATCCGGCTTGTACCCTAGATCCACCAAAGTATCTGCAGCCTCATCCACCCCGACAAGGACAGGATCGTACTCCCGGATAAAGTTCCGAAGCTCCTTCACCTGCTTACGATGCTCATAACCTGGGCCAACAATCAACACCTTGCGATCTTTGAAATCAATGCCAGTTGACGGAATGCCAATCCCATCGATCAGCAGCGGAGTCTCGGAGTGAATGAACTGAATCGTGTTGCCAAAGAACGCCTCCATGTCATCCATGAGCGACTGCTGCGCATCCGAAAACGCCGACTCCGCCCACTCCTGCTCAAGCACCGTTCCAGAGGCCACAAGACGTTCACCGAAAAACAGTTTGCCCTCATCCGTGACACGCCCCTTCTTCCCGTCTTTAACGGACGACCACACATCCGAGCCCACACCCTCAATGAGCAACATTCCGGCATCCAACATCATCTGCGGCCCATAGTTAGGCACTGAACCTGTGGTGAACTGTGATGTGTTGATTACCACCGCCACCTTGGCATCAATCAACCGCTGGGCGAGTGAACGATCAATATCAGGCGCATCCACAACCGCAATATCACCAGGGGCAAGCCGCTTAAAGCCCTTACCGGTCGCGGAACAGTCACGGACAACGCCCTGAAGACCCGGAAGATCAGCATTTCGGGAGAACAGACTCATGGCGCTCATTGTGCTACCAAACCCTCAACCTGTGGTGGAGACACGCTGAAAACCACTCAGCATGAGGTATTCATACTGGTAAAAATTGTTGACGTAGCACCAAAATTGACTTTCAATGTCACCCAACCACAAGTGGAGATATTTCTCTTAAAAATTAAGACCCAAAGATAACAAATGAGCAAAAATTAATTTTTCACCGCTTCACAGATGAAGCCACCCCAAAGTGGGTAGAATTCCACAATTCAGCTTCAGCGGATTATAAATAATTACCTTCCGCAAATATACTTCCTTTTATGCAAAAAATAGCGAAGGTGATTGCACCAGCGATCATATCATTGCTGCTACTTTCTGGTTGTGGCACCATTCTTAAACAAGCCATCGACGGAGGAACGGATTCTGTCAAGGGCCAATTCGATAAAATTGTCAAAGATCAGAACATCACCGCGATTAACCGCGTGACCGTCAACGCTGCCGGAGTGTCGGTAACGTATCTTAAGGACGGTTCCTACACGACGGCTCGACTGGGTAACGGTGACGACACCATCAAAGAGGACGAAGAACACGAAAATTTTATCAACTCAGCATCGCCCGACAAGTTTGATGTAGAACAACTGAACAAAAAGCTCGACCAGATGTCGGACTGTGAAGAAGCCAAACGCGTCGCAGCTGCTGAAGCCACTCCAACTGGCGAACTAATCCAACACGTACAGTGCAGTACCGGCTTTCTCTCTGGCGTGACCAAAACATTTGATACCGCAGGCAATCCCTTGCCCGAGTTCGACAACTGGAACTCCGTTGATGCCATCAGCGCGGTCGTAGACGAAGCCAAAAAGTACGGCGGCAATGAGATCACAAAGCTGCGTCTGACCAATCAGTCCGACGCTGAAAAAGTCACCTTTGCGAAAGCGCAGGTTAGTTTCAAAACTGAACAGTGCACTAATGGCGAAACGTGCGAGGCAACGCTCATTCGAGCGGCAAACCTCAAAGAGCCCGATGCTGCGATCATAATGAAGGTGAGCACATCGAGTGAAAGCCTTCCTGATCAGGTGATCGACCTGTCCTCTATCACAGCCAAGGACATCGTGAATACGATCGCTAAAACTCCCCGCACGGGTAATATCCCTCCAAACAGCGACCTGTCGACCATTCTTCAGATCGAATTGGCCTACAGCTATGTCGCAAAACAGCCTGCCCTTGATGTCATTTTCTCTGACAACAGCCGACTCTCAGATGCCGTCATCATCAAGGAAGGCCAAAACGCGCCCAGCACGTCCTCTGCACCTGCTCGACACTGACCAGTAGTTTTCCTTAAAAAGCCGCGCGTTCGTCCTGGGCTTTGAGCAGCAATTCCTGGGCGTGGGCGCGGCCCGTTTCTGTGTCCTCCAAGCCCGGCAAGCATCCGGGCAAGTTCCTCCACACGCCGATCCCCTGTGAGAGTATCCACCCCTGAGGTAACAGAGGAATCACCAACATCTTTTGCCACGTGAAGATGTGTATCTGCATACGCCGCAACCTGCGGTAAGTGCGTGACAACGATCACCTGGTTATGCACCGCGAGCCGTGCCAGCCTGCGGCCAATCTCCACAGCTGCACGCCCACCGACACCAGCGTCGATTTCATCAAACACCAGGGTCGTTCCCTTGGTGCCCGCGCCAAGGATCACTTCCAGCGCCAACATCACGCGAGACAATTCGCCACCCGACGCAGATGTAGCCAGTGGTCGCGGCTCAGCTTCGCGGTTGGGTGCTAACAAAAACTCCACCTCGTCTGCCCCCGTCACTACTAGGTGCGATGCTGCGCACCGCAACCTCAAACCGTGACTTTCGCCATGGCCAGCCCCTGAAGTTCCTCCGTTACTAGCGCACCTAGTTTTTCAGCAGCAGCAGTGCGAGCTTTGGTCAGTTTCTTGGCCACAGCCAGCATTTTTTTCTCGGCAGCCGCCGTATCCTTCTTGAGTTTTTCCACCGCCTCGGACGAGACATCAATGCTGGATAATTTGGCCTCTGCTTTGTCACGCCACGCCAAAACGCCATCAATATCAGCCGCGTACTTCCTGGTAAGAAGCTTAAGCTGTTGCTGTCGCAGCAACATATTTTCAAGCGCCTGGGAGTCTGCCGGAAGTGCAGACAAAAATGCACCCAGTTCTGCGGAAATATCGGATAGCGTTGCGGTGAGATCCCCGAGGCGGTTTCCTAGTGCCTTCAGTTCCTCATCGTCACTGGAGTTCAGGGCGTTTTCCGCACGCCCCAACAAGTCAGATGCCACGGACTCATCGTCCTGATCAAACCCAAATAGCGCCCCTCCGCCATCAATCGCCACTAACGCTAACGTCGCTTGTTCCCGCAGCGTATCGATGTCCTGCAACCGCCGAATATCTTGAATCAGCACTGTATCTTCACCCGGCTCTGGGGCGACCTCGTCAATCTCATTGATAGCAAACTGCAGGCGATCCACCTCTTGAGCAAGTTCGCGGCGCTTCATCGTGCGCTCTTTCAGGTCCTTGGCAAGAGTGCGCCACGCACCGTATACAGTGCGGTAGCTGTCCACGAGTTCGGCAACATCAGGATCAAAGCGGTCCAGGGCAGCAAGCTGCCGTTCTGGTGACAACAGGCGCAACTGGTCATTTTGGCCATGGATGGTAAGTAATTCCGCAGTGAAATCCTGCAGTGTAGCAGCGGGGACGGACCGCCCCCCGAGATGAGCTTTTGGAACGTCCCGTGGAATTCACCTGTCGGGATGCAATGAACTCACCATTTTCATCAGCGCGGCCCCCGGCTGACTCAACAAGATCCTGAATGGTGTGTGCGGCATCAGCGGGCAGGGCGTCAAGAAGAAACCGCCCCTCCACCACCGCATGTTGCGCACCTGTTCGAACTCGGGAGGCATCGGCACGCCCCCCACACAATAGGCGCAGACCAGAGACAACCATGGTCTTTCCAGCGCCGGTTTCACCCGTTAATACAGTTAACCCACTGCTCAATTCGGCGGAGGATGCAGAAATGACACCAAGGTTTTCAATGCTGATTTCAGCAAGCATAAAGATACCCTACATCAGTTCGACTCGGATGATGTTCCCGGACCCCGCCATCCGGCGACAGGGAGCCGGAACTTAGTGACAAGACGGTCTGTAAACGTCGAGTGATCCAAGCGCACCCAACGCACGGGCCGTTCGCCACGCACCACTTCCACACGGGATCCAGGGGGCATTTGGATGGATCGGAACCCGTCCATCACCGCCACAGCAGGAGACGATGTGACATGAGACTCCACTGCGACTTGAGAATGAGGACTCACTACCAGCGGCTTCGCAAAAAGAGCATGCGCATTATTCGGCACCACCAGAATCGCGTCAAGCTCAGGCCACAGCACCGGCCCCCCAGCCGAAAAAGCGTAGGCTGTGGAACCCGTAGGAGTGGAAACCAAAACACCGTCGCAGCCAAAGGTGCTCACAGGTCGCCCATCAACCTCCAAGGTGGCATCCAGCACTCCGCGTCGATCCAAGTTCTCAACACTCAACTCGTTCAACGCCCACCCGCGCCCAGTGATGTCCAAGGAGCGGTCCCGCACCACAATGTCTAATGTCATACGGTCTTCAATATGGTAATCGCGATTAATAACGCGGCGTATCGCTTCTTCCAGAGAGTCGCTTTCCCACTCCGCCAGGAAACCAACATGCCCCAAATTAATGCCTAGAACAGGCAAATCCACCGCGTGAGCGAGGTCAGCAGCGCGCAGGAACGTCCCGTCACCGCCTAGGACTAACACCAATTCCACGTGATCAGCGGAGGCTTTGCTATGCGGAAAACGCGAAAACCGACTCAATGTTGGGTGATTAGCCAGCGCAGGAGTGTTTTCTGGGGCAAGAACACGCACACCAATACCTGCGGCGTCAAGAAGCTCAGCCGCAAGCGCAGACGACTCCAGATTAGATTTCCGACCAGTGTGCGGGACGAGCAACACTTCGCGTCCAGTCACTGCGGACCCTCCTCAACAGCACGATGAATCATGTGGCGCATATCCTCAGCCGACGCCGCCGAAGCGCCACCGTCTTTTTTCAACCACAGGAAGTACTCTACGTTGCCCGACGGCCCCGGAAGCGGTGATGCCACCACCGCCTGCATGCTTAGCCCCAAGGTAGCCGCGAACTCCGCGACCTCCACCGTAACATCTTCACGCAGCTGGGCACTCCGCACCACACCGCCAGCCCCTAATCGATCCTTGCCTACCTCAAATTGAGGTTTCACCATCGGAAGTAGGTCGGCCCCTTCTGTAAGGCAGTGCGCAATCGCCGAGAGGGTCAACTTTCAGTGAAATAAACGACAAATCCCCCACCATCATGTCGCATGGTCCCCCTGTCATATCCACCGTCAGATGACGAATATTCGTGCGGTCCAACACCAGCACACGGTCATCATTTTGCAAGCGCCACACAAGTTGGCCATACCCCACATCCACGGCAACAACCTCACGCGCACCACGACGCAAAAGCACATCCGTAAAACCGCCTGTCGACGCCCCCGCATCCAGCACTCGACGTCCCTCAATGCTTAACCCGAACGGCTCAAACGCCTCCACGGCACCCAGCAACTTATGAGCACCACGCGATGCCCAATCGTCGCTCTCCCCTTCAATCACACGTATCGACTCCTCCCCATCCACGACCGTCGCAGGTTTCACCGCGCGCATACCCCCCACAAGCACACGCCCTCCCCGAATCATCTCCACCGCATGCTCCCGCGAGCGCGCCATCTTACGACGCACCAGCTCAGCATCCAGCCTCCGCCGTGCCACCATTACTGCAACGCCTCAGACAACAAGGCGTGGGCTTCCTCCAGCACAGCAGCCTCCTCAACCAGCGACGACACCTCGCGACCAAGCACCTCGGCCAACCGCTTCTCGACGTCCGCCGGGGTCACCGCAGGCACACGTGGATCATGGGGAATTGGTCTATCCATAATTATGACCACTGCTCCAAAGCTCGCGTAGCATACTCCCCCTCAGCACGGACATCCTGCACTGATGTGTCCGTAGCCCATGCTACCGCAGCCGCTGTACGCAACGACTGAATCGGAGTGGACTCTGAAGTGCCACCTGACAGCACTAGTGTTGACCCCTCCAGCCTGGCCTGAAAGCCGCCTTGGGCGGCGGGGATGAGTTCCGCGGCGTCGTCAAGCAATGCCCCCATCGAATCCGCAAACATCGTTGGACGTTCCTCAGGAATGGCGCGCAACACAGCATGATAGCCCACTCACCCCTGTAAGCACCTGAAACGTATCCATGCCTGCGGCATTGCCCCCCGAGATGTCGGTATTCAGGCGGTCGCCCACCGCCAGCGGGCGTGACGAGCCAAGCTTTGCCGCTGCCGAAAAAAACATTGGCGGACCTGGCTTCCCTGCAGAATCCGGCACCACACCTGTTGCACTCACCACCGCAGCAACCATTGAACCATTCCCAATCATCAGCCCACGTTCCTGCGGCAACGTCGTATCCAAATTCGACGCAACATACACAGCACCCCGTTGAATAGCTAAGGCTGCCTCAGACAACTGCGCCCACCCTGTCTCTGGACTATGCCCCTGGAGCACAGCGATAGGGGCATCATCAGCGGAATCCACCACAACAAAACCAGCCTGCTCAGCCAATGCTCGAAACGAAGGACTCCCCAAGACAAAAACCTTAGAGCCTGCGGGAATACGGTCCGACACCATCTCAATCGCAGCCTGGGCCGATGTCAACACATCGGAATCCTTCGCAGGCAGACCAATAGACCGAAGCTGCTCCGCCACCGCCTCCGGCGCACGCGAGGCATTATTGGTCACATACATAGCAGGAAGGCCCGAGGCAATGACCCCCTCAACAGCACCAGGAATTGCTCGACCGCCCTCCCATATAGTTCCATCCAGATCTAACAGAAGAGCATCATAATCCTGAGCAACAGCCATAGTTACCTAGTCTAAAACAGAAACCCCCGGTAATCAGCACCGAGGGTTAAAAGTGGGACACACACGCAGCGAAACTTAGCCTTCAAGCTCATGAAGACGATCAGCTGCATCTAACAACTCATCCTCATCAGCGTCCGCAGCGTGCTCAAACCACTGCCTGGCCTCAGCAGTACGACCAGCAGCAGCCAAGGCATCCGCATACGCGTAAAACAGCCGAGACGCACTCACACCATGACGACTTGGATTCAAATCCTGCCGCTCCAACTCAGCCACAGCTGCATCAAACTGGCCCATATCCTGGCGAGCTCCCGCCACAACAATAGCCAACTCCACCATGGAGGCAGCATCCAGCCGTGACAATTCCTCAGACCTCGCTATTTCAATCGCTTTTTCAGGGTGGCCAAGTCCGCGCTCACAGTCAGCCATCACAGCCATCAAACCAGGGCCGCCACTCATACGACGGGCAGCACGCAACTCAGCAAGAGCTTCCTTCCATTCCCCAGCATGATACGCAGCAATACCGCATGTCTCCCGCACAACGGCCACACGACCAGCACGTTCCTTAGCAGCCCTGGCATGCTGCAAAGCCAACTGTGGATCATCCTGCATCAACGTCGCCGCCATCACCATGTGACGACCAACCTGCTCAGCGTTATCCTTTGACAGCGACCGCAAATCCTGCAAAATCGACGGATCCAAATCACGCGAAGTGATGTCCTGAGGAAGACTGGGTTCCTTCATACGTTTAGCTGTGCGTTCCTCGCGGAAATTAGGCCGTGAAGGACCAGAACGACGCTGCCCCCTCATTACGGCCACTACCTGCACGCTGTGAATGGCGGCGCTGCCGATGGCCATCTCCGCGTTGCCCATCACGATCACGACGATTCCGACTACCCTGTGTGCGCCCACCCGCATCACCATCGGAATACCTACGCTCACTACGCGAATACCTATCGTCACGCGACCGATAATTACGATCACCGCGATCATCACGAGAATGACGATCATTGCGGGACTGACGGCGGTCATCATCCCAGTCCCGCCGGTCATCCCGTCTACGATCATCCCGATCACGGCGATCATAGTCACGCCCGCGACGACGATCACGATCCCGGTCACCATAAGGACGAGACTCACGACGATCATCGTGCCGACGGCGCTCCCCAGTGTCGCGGGATCCGCCACGTCTATGGTCATCGCGTCGACCATCAGAACGTCTACTGCGGGAATAAGAATCAGCCATGTATCGGACCTTCCACAGAATTCACTCACATACCCGAACAAGTCTACAGCGTCCAAGCCACACAAAGAAAGCGCACATGAGCTGCAGTGATTGTTAATCACTAAGACGAACTCATCGCTACATCAACGACACCCCATAACCCCCCACAACCCCCAGCGCCCCTTGTGCAGCACACCCCCCCCACAACCCCCACATGCAGCAAACAAAACAAAATAGGGTGGGTGGTGCCCATGCGCCCCACAGGCACACACAACACCCCACCCACCATCAATATTTGAAAGTTATCAATGCTGGCAGTAACCTACTCTCCCACACCCTCCCAGGTGCAGTACCATCAGCGCCCACAGACTTAGCAACCGGGTTCGAAAAGGACAACCGGGCGTGACCCTGCGACTATCACCACCAACACACCCAACACAACACCACACCATCAGCAGCGGTGTTGCGCCAGACACTGCACAGCAGACCACGAAACCACACACACCACCAACGGCAGCACACACACAAACCCACAACAGGGCCCATGCTTTTCCTGTTCACTATGTCTTCATGCTATGTAACACGCATATGTTTTCCCACCATCTTATGGCACACCACCACCATAGTGGTGATAGTTTGTGTCGGTCATATTAGTATCGGTCATCTCACAACACCTTACGATGCTTCCAACTCCGACCTATCAACCCCCTCATCTTGAGGGAACCTCAACAGAAACCTCATCTCACAACAGGCTTCCCGCTTAGATGCTTTCAGCGGTTATCCCTCCCGCACATAGCCAACCAGCCATGCCACCGGCGTGACAACTGGCACACTAGAGGTACGTCCATCCCGGTCCTCTCGTACTAGGGACAGCCTTGTTCAAGTTTCCACGCGCGCGGCGGATAGAGACCGAACTGTCTCACGACGTTCTAAACCCAGCTCGCGTGCCGCTTTAATGGGCGAACAGCCCAACCCTTGGGACCTACTCCAGCCCCAGGATGCGACGAGCCGACATCGAGGTGCCAAACCATCCCGTCGATATGAACTCTTGGGGAAGATCAGCCTGTTATCCCCGGGGTACCTTTTATCCGTTGAGCGACACCACACCCACACGTTGATGCCGGATCACTAGTCCCTGCTTTCGCACCTGCTCCACCCGTCAGTGTCACAGTCAAGCTCCCTTACTGCACTTACACTCTACAAACCTGATTACCAACCAAGCCGAGGGAACCTTTGGGCGCCTCCGTTACCATTTAGGAGGCAACCGCCCCAGTTAAACTACCCACCAGGCACTGTCCCAAAACCCGATCAGGGCCCACAGTTAGATGCACACAACAACCAGAGTGGTATTTCACCAATGACTCCACACCCACTAGCGTGAATGCTTCCACGTCTCCCACCTATCCTACACAAGCTGCAGCACACACCAATACCAAGCTATAGTAAAGGTCCCGGGGTCTTTTCGTCCTGCCGCGCGAAACGAGCATCTTTACTCGTACTGCAATTTCACCGGGCCTATGGTTGAGACAGCAGGGAAGTCGTTACGCCATTCGTGCAGGTCGGAACTTACCCGACAAGGAATTTCGCTACCTTAGGATGGTTATAGTTACCACCGCCGTTTACTGGGGCTTCAATTACCCGCCCTCACACACCAGGGTGTGCTCACGAGTCCTCTTAACCTTCCAGCACCGGGCAGGCGTCAGTCCGTATACCTCGACTTGCAACGTCTTCGCACGGACCTGTGTTTTTAATAAACAGTCGCTTCCCTCACTTCTCTGCGGCCACACACAACGCACACCGCACAAGGGGTGATTGCCGCACATGGCCCCCCTTCTCCCGAAGTTACGGGGGCATTTTGCCGAGTTCCTTAACCATAGTTCACCCGAACGCCTTAGTATCCTCAACCAGACCACCTGTGTCGGTTTCCGGTACGGGCCGTGCACACACATCGCTAGAGGCTTTTCTCGACAGCACAGGCACATCAAACATCCCCAACAATCTGGGTACGCATCACGCCTCACCCTATATGCAGAACGGATTTACCTATCCTACGGGCCACACGCTTACACCACAATCCACTCAGTGGCCTTGACTACCAATCTGTGTCACCCCATCGCTTGGCTACCAACGATCAAGATCCCACGCACCACACACCAACAAACACACAACGTGTGAACATCAATGGTGGTGGGTGGTTAGTACAACCGAGTCACCACTTGTCGCGCATACACGGGTACGGGACTATCAACCCGTTATCCATCGACTACGCCTGTCGGCCTCGCCTTAGGTCCCGACTCACCCTGGGAAGATTAGCTTCACCCAGGAACCCTTAGTCATCCGGCGAACACGTTTTCCACATGTTTTTCGCTACTCATGCCCTGCATTCTCACTCGCACACACTCCACCACCACTTCCGTGACAGCTTCTCAGCATGCACGACGCTCCCCTACCCAACACACACAATGTGTGTTGCCGCGGTTTCGGCGGTGTACTTTAAAAGCCCCACTACATTATCGGCGCATCACCACTTAACCAGTGAGCTATTACGCACTCTTTCAAGGATGGCTGCTTCTAAGCCAACCTCCTGGCTGTCTTCGCGATGACACCTCCTTTTCCACTCAGCACACCCTTAGGGGCCTTAACCGACGATCTGGGCTGTTTCCCTCTCGACGTCACGGAGCTTATCCCCCGCCGTCTCACTGCCACGCTCGCATATTATTGGCATTCGGAGTTTAGCTGGCATCGCTAAGATGATCGTCCCGCATCAACCAACCAGTCGCTCTACCACCAACAACAACCACGCAACGCTGCACCCTAAATGCATTTCGGGGAGAACCAGCTATCACGGAGTTTGATTGGCTTTTTCACCCCTACCCACAGCTCATCCCCTCAGTTTTTCAACCTAAGTGGGTTCGCGCCTCCACAATGTTTTACCACCGCTTCACACTGGCCATGGGTAGATCACCCCGCTTCGGGTCCAGAACATGCCACTACACTTCACCCTCATTAGGATTCGCTTTCGCTACGACTACCCCACACACACGGGTTAACCTCGCGACATGCCGCTGACTCGCAGGCTCATTCTTCAAAAGGCACGCCACCACCCCACAAACAGGGGCTATGACGGATTGTAAGCACACGGTTTCAGGAACTATTTCACTCCCCTCCCGGGGTACTTTTTCACCCTTCCCTCACGGTACTAACTACACTATCGGTCACGCCAAGTATTCAGGCTTACCGGGTGGTCCCGGCAGATTCACAGCAGATTCCACGAGCCCGCTGCTACTCGGGAAAAACGCACACACCCCAACCACATGTCTTCAGGTACCGGACTCTCACCGTCTACGGCAGGCGATTCCACACCACTTCCCCTAACACACAATCCAAGGGTGCCAGCCAGTGGTAGCCAGCCAGACACACGCATCCCACAACCCCCTACACGCAACCCCTACCAAGTATCATCCACGCATAGAGTTTAGCCATCACCTCCGCCTTCGCTCGCCACTACTAACGGAATCACATATTGTTTTCTTCTCCTACGGGTACTGAGATGTTTCACTTCCCCGCGTAACCCCCATACCACCTATTTCATTCAGCAGCAGGTGACCGCACATAACCACGGCCGGGTTTCCCCATTCGGACATCCTCGGATCAACGCTTAATCGGCAACTCCCCGAGGCTTAACGCAGCCCTTCACGTCCTTCATCGGCTTGACATGCCCAGGCATCCACCGTGCGCCCTTACAACAAACACACCACCCACACCAACCCCACACACGGGGGTTGCTGCATTCAATGGCGGTGCGCCACACGAAAAACACACACAAAACAACACAAAAGAAATTAAACAGAAAAATGATTTCGCGTCCACTATACAGTTCTCACACAACACCACCCCACCACCAGCAACCACCACAACAATGATCACCAGCAGACAAGGGCTTTAAGGTTCCACACGTTTATTGTGTGGGACACCCAACAGCCACACCAAGCACCACACCCCATTATGGATACACACCACCAATATTCTCCCTAGAAAGGAGGTGATCCAGCCGCACCTTCCGGTACGGCTACCTTGTTACGACTTCGTCCCAATCGCCAATCCCACCTTCGACCACTCCCCCCACCACAAACGCGGTGGTTAGGCCATGGGCTTCGGGTGTTACCAACTTTCATGACGTGACGGGCGGTGTACAAGGCCCGGGAACGTATTCACCGCAGCGTTGCTGATCTGCGATTACTAGCGACTCTGACTTCATGGGGTCGAGTTGCAGACCCCAATCCGAACTGAGGCCGGCTTTTAAGAGATTAGCTTCACTTCACAGTGTCGCAAACCCGTTGTACCGACCATTGTAGCATGTGTGAAGCCCTGCATAAAGGGCATGATGATTTGACGTCATCCCCCACCTTCCTCCGAGTTGACCCCGGCAGTTTCTCGCGAGTCCCCACCAAAAAATGTGCTGGCAACATAAGACAAGGGTTGCGCTCGTTGCGGGACTTAACCCAACATCTCACGACACGAGCTGACGACAACCATGCACCACCTGTGCACCAACCACAAGGGAGGACGTATCTCTACGCCGATCTGGTGCATGTCAAACCCAGGTAAGGTTCTTCGCGTTGCATCGAATTAATCCACATGCTCCGCCGCTTGTGCGGGCCCCCGTCAATTCCTTTGAGTTTTAGCCTTGCGGCCGTACTCCCCAGGCGGGGCGCTTAATGCGTTAGCTACGGCACAGACTGCAAACACACAGCCCACACCTAGCGCCCACCGTTTACAGCATGGACTACCAGGGTATCTAATCCTGTTCGCTCCCCATGCTTTCGCTCCTCAGCGTCAGTAACTGCCCAGTAACCTGCCTTCGCCATCGGTGTTCCTCCTGATATCTGCGCATTTCACCGCTACACCAGGAATTCCAGTTACCCCACAGCACTCTGAGTCGTGCCCGTATCGCCTGCACGCCCGGAGTTAAGCTCCCGAATTTCACAGACGACGCGACACACCACCTACGAGCTCTTTACGCCCAGTAAATCCGACAACGCTTGCACCCTACGTATTACCGCGGCTGCTGGCACGTAGTTAGCCGGTGCTTCTTCTCCACGGTACCGTCACCCACCAAGGTGGGCTTCGTCCCAGGGCGAAAGGAGTTTACAAACCCGAAGGCCGTCATCCCCACGCGGCGTCGCTGCATCAGGCTTGCGCCCATTGTGCAATATTCCCCACTGCTGCCTCCCTGTAGGAGTCTGGGCCGTGTCTCAGTCCCAATGTGGCCGTCCACCCTCCTCAGGCCGGCTACCCTGTCGCCGCCTTGGTAGGCCATTACCCCACCAACAAGCTGATAGGCCGCGGGCTCATCCCACACCGCAATAAAGCTTTCCACCATGACCCCTACGCCATGGTCGTATGTGGTATTAGACCCAGTTTCCCAGGCTTATCCCACAGTGCGGGGCAGATCACCCACGTGTTACTCACCCGTTCGCCACTCGAGTACCCACCACCAAGGTGGCGGGCCTTTCCGTTCGACTTGCATGTGTTAAGCACGCCGCCAGCGTTCGTCCTGAGCCAGGATCAAACTCTCCAACCACAACACACACTGCGCATACCGCACAAAAGCGTGTGTTGTGCACAAAAACAAAACAAAAACAAAATAAATAGTGTTTCAAGCGTGTATCTCTTGACAAGAGCAACACACCCCCACCACCAGGGTCGGGGTGTGCGACACCCACACAACAACACTAGTAGTGTGTGGGTGCGTGTAGTACTTGGTACGCTATTGAGTTCTCACACAACAAAAAAGAAGTATTGTCAGCGCTTCTCCAAGGTGTCCCTTAATTTTTTATGTTGGTTTAAGGGTTGAGGAGTGACTTTTTCCAACTTACCGGCTTGCAGGGTTGGTTGTCAACTCTGTGTTGGGTGCTGGTTGTTGGTGTCAGTGTTGTTGCGCTGACGTTGTTCTAATATACAGAGTGGTGTGTGGTGTGACAAGTGTGGTGGTCAGGGCACTTTTCTCGCACCAGCAGACGGCACTGCCATAAGAAACTCAGGCGCACGTAAACCAGCATCAGCAAATGCTTCCGCAATGGATGCAGCAACAGACTCAGCAGATTGCACATCAAGCAGTGCAATAGCACTGCCACCAAAACCACCACCGGTCATTCGTGCACCCTAAAGCACCATGTGCCATCGCTGTATCCACTGCGATGTCTAGTTCTTGGCATGACACTTCGTAGTCATCACGCAGTGACACATGACTCTCACACATACGTTGGCCAAATGCTTCAAAATCGTTGACCTTGAGGTTTTCAATGGCCTCCAGCGTTCGAGCGACTTCACTTGTCACATGCCCCACACGGCGCTTAACTGTATCCAGCCAATCGTCATGTGACACATCGGGTGGAACATTAGCTTCAGCCCATGCAAGCGTTGACTCGTCAACGTTGCTCACCTCACGTAGCGTTGAAGCACCTGCAACATCAGCAACTCCATCAATGACGCGGCGTCGAGAAGCGTACTGCCCATCCGCTAAGGAGTGCGGCGCATTTGTATTGATAACCAAAATCGCTAGGCCGTGGTTGTTGAAATTGCAGGGAATGACGGTTTCGTTGCATCCGTGAAGTCAAGAGCGAGAGCAGAATCGCGATGGCCAAATAATGAAATCTTTTGGTCTAGGCCACCGGTGGAAGCTCCGACTACCTCATTCTCGGCACGAATACAGCAACCAACAAGCCTCTTACGAAGTGCATCATCGACTGTAAGATTCGAAAGTTCTGCAGCCGCGACAGCAGTTGAACACTCAATCGCCGCCGAACTTGACAGTCCTGCTCCCTAGAGGAACATCAGAAACAAAGGCAAAGTTGAAACCGGAATTGTGAGGCAAAATTCCGTCGTCAACCATTGCCCACACTGTTCCCGCAATATAGCCTAACCACGAGGCTGGGTTATTCGGCCCTACTTCTGAAAGACTTATAGTGGCACGGTGTGTTACATCAGTGCCGTCTTTATCTTTCACGTTAGACACGACCGAAATGGCACCGTCATCACGTGGAGATGCCGCAACAAATGTGCATTGTGTCAATGCAAATGGTAAACAGACACCACCTGCATAATCGACATGCTCGCCAATAAGATTCACTCGGCCGGGTGCGGCCCACACACCAACTGGCGGCGCTTGAAACTCTGACTCAAAAAGTGCTGCAGCAGCACTAGTAGCCTCAGATTCCGTCCGAGTTGTGGACCATTGCACATGTACACTCATGTCCTAGCTCCTTCATGCAATTTCACGAAAACGTTGGGCGATCCGTTCGGGCGTGGTGTCTGAAATCCAGGCACCAGCACCTGATTCGGAACTCGCCAGGAATTTCATGCGGTGTGGAGAACGCATTGTGGAAAACAGTTGGAGATGCAAACGCCCATAATCACGGTCTTCACCAACAGGAGCTTGATTCCATGAGGCCAGATAAGGCGTTTTATCAACGCCGTCGAAGAACCGGTCCATTCGTTGCAAAACATCCAGATACATGACCGCCAGTTCATCTTTTTCAGCACCCGTCAGCTCAGTAAAATCCCGAACAGCACGATGCGGCATGATCATAATTTCCACTGGCCATTTGGCCGCAGCGGGAACGAAAGCTGTGAAAAACTTTCCTTCGTGGACAATACGGTTCCCGGAGCGACGCTCGGCAGCAAGGATATCATCAAAAAGGTCCCGTCCTGTTGCCTCCTTATGCGCTTTCGCGCGATTCACAATCGCGCGTGCCCGAGTAGGAAGATATGGGTACGAGTAGATCTGGCCATGCGGGTGTCCCAAAGTCACGCCTATCTCTTCTCCCCTGTTTTCAAAGGGGTAAACCAGGCGAATGTCCTTGAGTTGGGAAAGCTCTGCGGTGCGGTGTGCCCATGCTTCAATAACTGTTCGGGCTCGTTGCGGCGACAGTGCGGAGAATGAACTGTCAGGATCAGAGGTAAAGCACACAACTTCGCATCGCGCGACAGCGGGTGACCGCTCAAAGAGCTCTTCTCCATCCACGTGATGATCAAAGTCAGGACCATGATCACTAGTGAGAGAAAATGACGGGAAACGGTTTTCAAACACCACAACGTCATAATCGTCTGCGGGAATTTCCGTGGGATTATCCTCAGAACGAGTAGGTGCCAAAGGGTTTTCATGCGCAGGCGGAAGGAAGGTTCTATCCATGCGATGCGCAGCAAAAACCACCGGTTCACCGGTTAACGGGTCTATACGTACCTCAGAATTGGTACGCGACTGAGGCAGGTCACGGCTGTCATGTAGCTCCCGGGTCCGCTCCCAGAGACGTACTCGGGGGAATCATCGAAGTAGAGGAGCTCACGGCCATCGGAAAGCGTTGTTCGGGTGACGCGAAAGCTGTGCTCAGTCATTTACTTGACCTCGGTCTCTTCGGTAGGAGTTTGGACCACAATCGGATTTAGCCACGCCCAGATGAAGAAGAACGCAGCAACAGCCACAAGGCCGATACCCTGTCCACAGGTTATCCGCGGAGTCCTTGAGGCCACCAGTATCGGGGTCAACACCAGGATCCAAGAAGAAACTACACAGGACCAGCACAATGCCATAGATACCAAGAAGCAAGGCAATGATGTTGCGGATATCAAACGTACCAGCGCTACGGCGCTTCGACGTGTTTTGCGTATTCTGCGACATGATTTTTCCTTAGAAGAAGATCAGATTGAGAGCGATCACCATGGCAAGACATAGGATGCCCAAGGGAACTGTACGGCGGTACCACGGCAATGTGGTTTCGTGTGCATCAACCAGTTGTTCTTTCGGTGTCACAGAATGTACAAAACCGACCAGTTCTGCATCTGGCTTCGGCGTAGTGAACGTACTGACAACCAGCGAGACCACAATATCGGTGACAAAGGCGATTGACGCAGCAAGGAATGCAACACCCTGACCGGGAAGGCTGACCACAGGATCAGCGCCTAGCGACAACGCCCAGAAGACAATTGCCGCAGCCGTACCCGACACAAGACCAACCCAACCTGCGGTAGGAGTCATGCGCTTCCAGAACATGCCGAGGATAAACGTTGCAAACAGAGGTGCGTTAAAGAAGCCAAATAGTGTCTGGAGGTAATCCATCACGTTGCCAAAGTTGGCGGCAATAATGGCGGTGAATACGGCGATGAATGTAGCAATGATGGTGGCGATACGACCGAACTTGAGGTAGTAATCGTCGTCACGATCCTTGACTATGTAGGTTTGCCAAATATCGTAGCTCATCACCGTGTTGAAGGACGAAATGTTTGCAGCCATACCAGCCATAAATGCGGCTAGAAGGCCAGCAATGGCGATACCCAAAAGACCGTTAGGTAGGAGGTCGCGCATCAAGTACAAAACAGCGTCGTTCGGCTGTGCACTGCCATCCATAATCGGGGTGACCAGCGTTCCAGCAACCATGCCCGGAATAACCACAATGAACGGAATAAACATCTTGGGGAATGCGCCGATGATGGGCGTGCGACGCGCGGCCGACATTGATTCAGCTGCCATGGAACGCTGAACTTCCACGAAGTTGGTGGTCCAGTAACCGAAGGACAGCACGAAGCCCAGGCCAAACACAATGCCAATGACAGACCATGCTGGGTTAGCAAAACCAGAAATGTCGAGTGCCAGGCCATGTGGAAGTGCGACTCAGTAGCTACGCGCTCTTTCAAGCCACTCCAGCCGCCAACGCGGTTCAGGCCGATAATGGTCAACGGCAAAAGGCCAGCCACAATCACGAAGAACTGTAGAACCTCATTGTAGATAGCTGCGGAAAGTCCACCCAGTGTAATGTACGACAGCACGATGATTGCCGCGATAAGCAGCGTCAGCCACATTGGCCAGCCCAGCAGTGAATTCACAACCTTGGCAAGAAGCAGGAGGTTCACTCCAGCAATGAGCAGCTGGGCAATGGCGAATGATAGTGCATTCACCAAGTGAGCTGCCGAACCAAAGCGGCGAAGCATGAATTCTGGAACTGAACGAACTTTGGATCCGTAGTAGAACGGCATCATCACAATGCCCAGGAAGACCATTGCGGGTACAGCACCGATCCAGAAGTAGTGCATTGTTTGGAAACCATATTGGACACCATTTGCTGAGTGACCAACAATTTCAACAGCACCCAAGTTTGCCGATATAAAGGCAAGACCTGTAACCCATGCGGGTAGTCCCCTGCCCGAGAGGAAGAAGTCGATTGAGCTGGACACTTTAGACTTTGCAGCCCAGCCAATACCAAGAACGAACACAAAGTAAAGGGCAACCAGGCTGTAATCCACCCAGCTTGCATTAAGCCTAAGGACTGTATCCGCGGCATTCATGTGAAAAATCCTTAACGATCGAAAAATGTGAAAAGTTGTTAACCCAAGTATCGGTTACATGTCACTCCTCAATCTTGATCCCCCAGTGGAATTGAGTTTTTCTCCAGGCTGGAGAACCACCACATCCCGCCCTGACCGCAGCGCATTCGGCGGAGCGCTCATCGGCTCAACAGCCAACGCGCGTCCTCGGCCCGGATACCCATGGCCAGCTGCAGGATCTGCAGTGAAGATTTGGAACCACGGCAGGTTAGCGCTCGTGGACATCACCACCCGACGCTTCTCGACGCCCTCATCACGATGCCTCAGCACAGTAACGCGATCATCGTCTCCCTTGTCAGAGGCGTGGAAACAGTCATCCAGCAACACTCCGGCCAGCGCCAAACCTTCTGGAAGGTCTGCCAACATTGGAATGGTTGCCAACTTTGTCTCCTCGCCCGTAGGAAGTAGCCGGGTGGGATCAAGTTCTAGTTTCATATCAACGGGAACACTGACAACACAGTCATCAACAGGTGCGCCGAAAAGAGTTGGATATGTGTGCACGCCCAAGGCAAAGGGGGCAGCATCATCACCTACGTTAGTGACTTCGTAGGCGACACGAAGACCCTGTGGAGTGAGAAGGTAATCAACCGTGAGTGTCAGTTTCCACGGCCATCCGTTACGTGGCGTGATGGCACGTTCAAGGACGGCGTGGTCATCTGTAGATTCACGAATACTCCCAGCGCTCGGATCGCACGAAGCCGTGAATAGCGTTAGTGCGTGCAGGCTCATTAATGTCCAACTGATGCGACTGCCCGGCAAAATCAAAGGCACCGTCTTCTGTTCGGTTTGTCCATGGTGCCAAAATGGCATTAGAGCTTAATGGTGGTACATGCCCCCGGGGGTAGCTTTCTACAAGCGGCTTTCCCCCATATTCACACACCCGCAGTCCACCACCATACGTGGATACTTCTACTGAGTATTCGCCGCTAGCCAGACGCACATAAGAGTACTCGGCGAGGTCAATAGTTGCCGGGGAACTCATGTGAGCTCCTTTCTGTGCAGATGATGCACTGAAGACTGAATCACGTAAGACATGAAACTCAAGGTTCAGAGTACCACCCTGTACCCCCCGTCAACAATAGAGTTTTACAAAAATAGTTACGTTAGATAGTTCACTATTTAGGGTCCGAACCTCCCCCGATCGGTCCCCCTAACTCAGGTAGCCATGTGCCTACACCTTGTTACGTTTTTATGGGGTAATCAATGCCCCATGCCAGGGGCACCCACCTGTAGACGTAAGGAACGCCCCACCCGGAAGGCGAGGGCGTCGATAAGCGAGTGACAGTTACGCAACCCGCACGCCGGCGAAGTTTTTCTTGCCGCGGCGGAGCACTAACCAGCGGCCGTGCAGCAGATTTTCATTGGTGGGCTGCCATTCGTCACTGGTGATGCGCTGATTATTCACATACGCGCCACCTTCGTTGACGGCTCGACGCGCAGCTTTTTGGACTCCACCAGACCGGAGGCAACGAGAAGATCGACGATGGTACGCGAGTCGTCGGCACCAATCTCAGCGATCGTCGTTTCCGACAATGCCCCAGCCAAGGTCTCCTCGTCCAATTCAGTAAGTTCCGCACGCCCAAAACAGAGCCTGAGCTGCGAGTTCCACAGCGCGAGTCGCGTCCTTGCCATGCACAAGGTTGGTCATTTCCTGGGCGAGCCTCCGCTGAGCCTCACGGGCATGGGGACGCTCATCAACGGCCTGTTGCAGCTCCGCCAGCTCCTCTTGCGTGAGGAAGGTGAAACCACCGCAGATAGCGGATAACATCAACATCAGCAGCGTTGATGAAGTACTGGTACCAGGCGTATGGACTAGTCATCTCCGGGTCGAGCCACAACTTGCCTCCACCCGTAGACTTACCAAATTTATTGCCGTCTGCGTCGGTGACCAGTGGGACCGTCAGGGCGTGCACCGTTGCACCATTAATGCGACGGTTCAGGTCCACGCCGGAAACGATGTTTCCCCACTGGTCACCGCCGCCGATCTGCAGCGAACAGCCGTAGGTGTTGTGCAACTGAACGTAGTCGTTGGCCTGAAGCAACATGTAGGAAAACTCAGTGTAGGAGATGCCGTCATTATCCAAGCGGCGCTTAACCGTGTCGCGAGCGAGCATGGTATTCAGCGAAAAGTGCTTACCGACGTCGCGCAAAAACTGCGTCACCGACAGGTTCTTCGTCCAGTCGTTATTGTTCACGAGGCGGGCGGCATGCTCGCCATCAAAATCAACAAATCGCGAGAGCTGGTTAATGATGCGATCGGCCCATTCCGCCACTTGATCGTCCGCCAACATAGCGCGTTCACCAACATCGCGAGGGTCACCGATCATGCCGGTGGCACCACCAGCAAGCACAATCGGGGTTATGCCCCGCCTGCTGGAAACGACGCAGCATCAGAAGCGGCACCAAATGCCCGGCATGCAGAGACGGGCCGGTCGGGTCGAACCCGCAGTACAAGGTAATGGGTTGTTCGCACGCCTCGCGCAACTGCTCAAGATCGGTGGACTGGTTAATCAAGCCGCGCCATTGCAGCTCATCAATAATGTTGTTCGTCATGATGTTTCTCAATCGTCACGTTCAGTCTGGGTGGCGTGTTCTGCAGGCCAAGGCATCGCCTCATCAATCAGCATCACGGGAATTCCGTTGTCAATGCGATATGCGACTCCCAGGCGGGGGTTATAGAGCACCTGCTCCTCCGAAAGATACTCCAACGGCCCCTTGTCTTGCGGGCACGCCAACACTTCCAACAACGTGGGATCGATACTCATAAGTTCCGCATTTTACCCGGATGAGTTGCCTCTTCCCACATTGACACCGCAGTTGTCCGTGAGACGATGTACTGCACGGGAAACAGTACGTGGGCGGGCGTCGCGACGCGCCCGCACTACAGCGGCATACAAAACTTTTGTGACAAAACTAGTAAAAAGTAGTGATAGAGACGATCATTCCTCGCTCTGTTTACTTTCCTACCCGCTTGATCAGCACCGGAGCCGTATGACTATCCACGTCACAGACACCCTGTTCCATCTCCGCAACGATTCCCTGAGCTACATCATGCAGATCCTGCCCAATGGTTATCTGGGGCAACTGTATGTAGGTCCGGCTGTACCCCTTGACGTTGATTATTCCTACCTGCTGGAATTTGCGGCACGGCCAACATCAGCATGTCCGTTCTATGACAACCCAGTGTTTTCGTTGGAACATGTGAAGCAGGAGTACGGGCAGTATGGCGGCAGTGATTATCGTCAGCCTGCAGTGGTGATGTCGCAACCCGACGGCAGTACGGTCACTACATTCCAGTATGAGTCGCATCGCATTGAGGCTGGTAAATCCCGCCTTGATGGTCTCCCAGCAACGTATGTTGAGGATGATTCCGAGGCGGAAACGCTCATCATTGTGCTGGTGGATCCGCTGACCACGGTTCGGATTGAGCTGAGTTATACACTGTTTTTCTCTCGTCCGGTGCTGACGCGCACGGCGCGTTTTATCAATGATGGCCACGCTGAGGTCTTTTCTTGATCAAGCGATGAGCGCCTGCCTTGATCTCCCCGACGCTGAGTACGAGTGGTGGCAGTTTTCTGGAGCGTGGGGGCGTGAACGTCATCTGAAAACCCGCACATTGGAACAGGGAATTACCTCCATCGGGTCAATCCGTGGGAATTCCTCAGCACAGCAGAATCCCTTTGTTATTCTCGCCCGCCCAGGGAACAGATGATCTTCAGGGTGAAGCCATAGGTTGCGCCTTTGTCTACAGCGGAAATTTCCTCATCCAGGCTGAGGTGGATACGTTTGACACCACTCGCCTGCTGGTGGGAATCCACCCGCAAGGTTTTCGCTGGAAACTCCGCCCAGGAAGCAGCTTTCAAACCCCAGAGGTGGTGTTCGCCTACACCGCAGATGGCCTCAACGATCTCAGCGCAACACTGCATTCTTTGTTCCGTGAGCGCCTGATGCGTGGCCAGTGGCGCGACCAGCCGCGTCCCATTGTGACCAATAACTGGGAAGCCACCTATTTTGATTTCACCGAAGACACCCTCATTGATATTGCAGCGCACGGCGCAGGGCGTCGGCGCGGAACTATTTGTGCTCGACGATGGCTGGTTTGGCGCACGGCGCGGCGAACGCGCGGGCCTCGGCGATTGGACGCCGAACACTGATTTATTACCCGACGGTGTTGCGGGGTTGTCGAAGAAAGTGACAGATCTCGGCATTGATTTTGGGCTGTGGGTAGAGCCGGAAATGGTGAATGAGGATTCGGATCTTTTCCGCACCCACCCGGACTGGGTGATTCAAACCCCTAATCGTCGCAGGTCCGTCGGGCGTTTCCAATTAGTGTTGGATTATTCCCGCGCTGAGGTTGTGGACCATGTGTTCACCCAGTTATCGGACGTTTTTAGCACTGCGAAGATATCGTATGTGAAGTGGGATATGAACCGCAGTTTGACGGAAGTGTTTTCCTCGGCGCTGCCCACAGATCAGCAGGGTGAGGTGGCGCATCGCCACATGCTGGGTGTCTATGCTCTACTTGAGCGTTTGACCACTGCTTTCCCGCATATTTTGTTTGAGTCGTGCGCATCGGGCGGGGCGCGTTTTGATGCAGGCATGCTCTTTTACGCCCCGCAGGCGTGGGCCAGTGATGATTCCGATGCGGTGGAGCGGCTGAAAATCCAATGGGGATCCTCTTTTGCTTACCCAATTGTCTCCCATGGTGCACATGTGTCGATAACGCCAAACCATCAAGTCAATAGGGTGACACCGTTGCATACTCGGGCGAATGTGGCGTTTTTCGGCGCGTTTGGGTACGAACTTGATTTGAACAAACTCTCCGATGAGGAGATTGCAGAGGTCAAGGCTCAGGTTGCCTTCATGAAGGAGCATCGTGAGCTCATTCACTTTGGAACGTTTTACCGCCTGCGTAGCCCTTTTGATTCAAATGTCACGTGCTGGATGGTGGTGAACAAACAGAAAACCAAGGCCATTGTGGGCTGGTATCGGGTACTCAACACAGTAAACGCACCGTTTGACCGTGTACGTTTGGTGGGTTTGGATACCACCAAACGCTACCGCATTACGGGTAATGAGCTTGTGGACGGTCGCGATAGTTGTACGTTCCGGCAGCGAGCTGCACAATATTGGTCTAATAACCAGCGACCGCAACTCAGGCGACGTCCCCCAGAACGTGACCCCCAACCGGGATTTTGATTCCCGGTTGTTTGTGCTGACCGCTGAATAGCAGCCACCTGACGTCTCAGGAGCGCACCGGTGTTTCCGCCCAGTTGCGGTAATCCGCACTGGCTGCGGCCACGCGGTTACGCTGCTCAGCCACCCGCACGCCCGCAGTCCCGCCGTGGGTGGACCGCGATGCGACGGCACCATCGACCGTCAACACGTCACGCACCTCTGGGGTCAGGCGCTTATCGACGCCCTGCAACTCCTCATCCGTGAGGTCCACAAGGCCCACTCCCCTGGCCTCCGCAATGCGAACGCACGCGCCGGATGCCTCGTGGGCTTCGCGGAATGGCACACCTTCACGGACCAGCCATTCGGCAAGGTCGGTGGCCAGGGTAAACCCAGCCGGTGCGAGTTCCCGCATGCGATCAGGGTGAAACGTCAACGTGGACACCAAACCCGTCATGGCGGGAAGCAGGAGATTCAACTGAGACACCGAGTCCACAATGGGTTCTTTATCTTCCTGCAAGTCTCGGTTGTAAGCAAGGGGCTGTGCCTTGAGGGTGGCCATCAATCCGGTGAGGTTGCCGATAAGCCGACCTGTTTTACCACGTGTTAGTTCCGCAACATCGGGGTTTTTCTTCTGAGGCATGATGGAACTGCCGGTAGACCAAGCATCGGCGAGGGTGACATATCCGAATTCCGGTGTGCACCAAGCAATAATTTCCTCAGCAAGGCGTGACATGTCGATAGCGATCTGTGCCAGCACAAAAGCGGTTTCTGAGGCGAAATCTCGGGAACTGGTTGCGTCAATGGAATTATCGGCTGCGGAGTCAAACCCCAATTCCTCAGCAATCGCCTCGGGATTGAGTGTGAGCGACGATCCGGCCAACGCACCGGACCCGTAGGGTGACACCGCAAGACGTTTGTCTCAGATCCTGGATCCGATCGACATCACGAAGCAACGGCTGCGCATGCGCCAATAACTGGTGGGCGAGTAGAACCGGTTGCGCCGCCTGGAAATGCGTTTTACCAGGCATGATAGCGTCAGGATGGGCTGCGGCCTGAGCCACTAGGGCGTCGATAAGCTCTGTAACACCAATCGCAATGTCGCGGATTGCATCACGCACCCACATGCGGAAAGAGCGTGGCCACCTGGTCGTTACGGGACCTCCCGGCGCGCAACCGGCCGCCTACCTCGGGGCCAACGCGGTCGATAAGGCCGCGTTCCATGGCGCCGTGGACGTCTTCATCTGTGGGCAGTGGCGTGAAGTCGCCGGAGGCGACGTCTCGTCCCAGCTGGTCAAGGCCCGCGAGCATGGTGTCAAGGTCAGCGTCAGAGAGCAGCCCAGCAGCATGCAGTACCTTGGCGTGGGCTTTGGATGCCAGCACGTCGTAGGGTGCCAGCACCCAGTCGAAATGCGTGGACACGCTGAGCGCAAACATGGCATCGGCGGGTCCGCCTGCGAAACGTCCGCCCCACAGGGCACCTTCGTTTGTTCCGTGACTGTCCATTTACTGTGCCTCGCGGTCGCGGCGGCAGGCAATCTTGGAGGACAGACCGTGGAGTTCCACGAATCCCTTGGCCAAAGTCTGGTCGAAGGTGTCGCCGGTGTCGTAGGTGGCCAGGTTGAAGTCGTAGAGTGAGGCGTCGCTGCGACGACCGTTGACGGTGATGCGCCCAGCGTGGAGGACAAGGCGAATGTCACCGGTGACGTTGTCCTGGGTGGAGTTGATGAATGCGTCGAGGGAACGTTTGAGGGGTGCGAACCAGAGTCCGTCGTAGACTTCCTCGGACCAGCGGGCGTCGATAAGCCGCTTGTAGCGGGCGAGTTCGCGTTCCATAGTGACGTCTTCGAGTGCTTGGTGTGCGGTGATCAGCACCATGGCACCGGGGGCTTCGTATACCTCGCGGGATTTAATGCCTACTAGTCGGTCTTCCACCATGTCGAGGCGGCCGACACCCTGCGCGCCGCCACGGCGATTGAGTTCTTCGATGGCTTCGAGAACGGTGACAGGGCGGCCGTCACTGGCAACCGGGGCGCCACCTTTGAAGGAGATAATGACCTCATCGGGCGCGTTGCCCAGCGCCGGGTCTTCGGTGTAGGCGTAGAGGTCTTTTGTTGGCGGGTTCCACAGGTCTTCAAGGAAACCTGTTTCGACGGCGCGTCCCCACACGTTCTGGTCGATGGAAAACGGTGATTTTTTCGACTGTTCAATGGGAAGGTCAATTTCCTCCGCAAAGGCGATGGCCTTGTCGCGGGTCCACGCGTAATCGCGCGCGGGGGCGATAATTTTCAGGTCTGGGTGCGTGTTGGCAAAGCCTACCTCGAAGCGCACCTGGTCATTGCCTTTACCTGTGCAGCCATGTGCCACATGTGTTCCGCCGTGTTCACGTGCCGCCTCCACAAGGTGCTTGACAATCAGGGGGCGGGAAATGGCGGATACCAGCGGGTACTGCTTCATGTACATGCCGTTGGCTTTGATGGTGGGTAGGCAATATTCTTCCGCGAACTCATCCTTGGCGTCCACGACGATGGATTCCACCGCACCACAATCCAGTGCGCGCTGCCGGACGGACTCCATGTCTTCGCCACCTTGTCCTAGGTCAAGGGAGACGGCAACAACCTCCCCACCGGTCATTTTGGCCAGGTAAGGGATAGCCACGGAGGTATCCAGACCACCGGAATAAGCGAGTACAACGCGATCAGTCATAACAATTCTCCTTAGATTACGTAGATTATGTAGCGAGTAATTACCTTAGCGTTCTGATGCCAGTTTGCTGAACAGCTCCCCCAGCTCTTGGCCCGTCATGGGTTCGCGGGCAAGGACAAAGACGGTGTCGTCGCCGGCGATGGTACCCACTACCTCTGGCATAGACACGCGATCAATGAAGCTGGCGAGATATTGGGCAGCACCTGGGGGTGTGCGCAGTACCGTCATGTTTGCCGAGTGATCGGCGGAGACGAGAAGGTCACCGAGCACTCGACGCAACTTGTCATGCGGGCCGGACAGGGCTTCAAACGCGGTGGATTCCACAGGGCTGACGGTGTAGAAACTTCGTCCGACGCCCACTCGAATTTTCTTTGCGCCAAGTTCGTCGAGGTCACGGGACAGGGTTGCTTGGGTGACGTCGATATTTTCATCGAGAAGCAGCTCGGAGAGTTGCACTTGGCTGGATATTCGATATTGATCCAGCAAATCAAGGATCTTGGCTTGACGGGTTGCTCGGCTCACGGGTGTGGGCCAGTTGTTGTGTTACCCGGCATAGTCGCTCCCCTGTCGTGTGTAATGCCTGTTCTGTTCCAACAGCCAGGCCATGAGCGCCTTCTGAGCATGTAACCGGTTTTCAGCCTCATCGAATACGACTGATTGGGGCCCGTCAATGACGCTGGCGGTCACCTCCTGTCCCCGGTAGGCAGGCAGGCAGTGCAGAAAGATGGCGGTGTCTTTGGCTTTCGCCATGAGGTCGTCGTTGACCTGGTACGGCAGGAAGGGCGTGCGGCGATCCTTGCCGTCGTGTTCCATGCCCATGGACACCCACGTGTCGGTGATCACCACGTCGGCGCCAACCACCTCGTCGAGGCTGTCGGTGACGGTGACGGTAGCGCCTGTCTCTGCGGCACGGCGGCGGGCACGCTCGACGTAATCCTGACGCGGCTGGAATTCCTCGGGCGTGATGATGGAAACGTCCATCCCGGCGGTGGCGAAACCAATCATGTAAGAGTTCGTCATGTTGTTACTGCCATCCCCCAAGTACACCGCTTTTTTGCCTTTCAGGCCCGCAGGCCCTTGTTCTGGGCAAAGGTGTTCCACGCAGGTTTGCAGGTCGGCGAGGAGTTGGCAGGGGTGGAATGCATCAGACAAGGCGTTGATGATGGGCACGGTGGCCGTTTCCGCCATGTCGGTGAGATTTTTTTGCGCGAAGGTACGCCACAAATCATGCTGACAAAGCGTGACAGCACCGCACCGGTGTCTTGAATGGTTTCGCCTTTTCCTAGCTGGCTGTCGCCCGCCGACACGACAATAGGATTACCACCCAACTGGGAAATGCCAGCATCAAAGGAGAATCGCGTGCGTGGATGTTTTATCAAACAGCACCGCAACGCTCAGCGGTCCTTGCAGGGGCCGCATGAGGAACGGTTGTTTTTTCAGCTCAGCGGCGAGGTTGAGCACGTCGGCCTGCTCGCTGGGCGAAATATCGTCGTCGGCGAGGAAATGCCGGACTGGTACATGGGTGAGTGAAGACATAACAGCTGGCAGTCCTATCCGTCTGATTCTTGCGCGGTGTCGACAAGGGCACGTACTTGGGTGATGGTCTCTGCGAGGCGGGACACAGCGGTCTCGCAGTCCTCTTCTGTCACAACAAGCGGTGGTGTAAGCCGTAGAACGCTCGGGCTGGGAGCGTTGAGGATCAGTCAGTGATTCAGGGCTTCCTTGACGACCTCCTGCGCAATCGGTTGCTCCAGCACCACACCCACCATAAGGCCCCGACCGCGCACCTCAACGACACCCGGTACACGTTCAGTGATCAGTTCCGCAAGACGCTGACCTCGGGTGGCGACGCCGTGGCAGAAATCGTCGTCGATAACGTGCAACACCGCACCTGCCGCAGCACAGGAAACAGGGTTACCACCAAACGTGGTGCCGTGTTTGCCAGGTTGCATCAGCTCAGCGGCATGCCCGTGCGCCAGGCAAGCACCGATGGGTAGGCTGCCGCCAAGACCCTTCGCCATGGTGACCACATCCGGCACGACGCCCTCGTGTTGGAAAGCGAAGAAGTCACCGGTACGGCCGATACCCGTTTGGACTTCATCGACCATCATCAGGATTCCGTGCTTATCGCACAGGTCACGCACTGCACGCAGAAAACCCTCCGGCGCGGGAATAACACCCTGTTTTCGCCTTGAATCGGTTCCAGGAAAATTGCCGCTGTTTGTTGCGGATTCATCTCCACAAGCGTGGTGAGGTAGTCAATGTCGCCGAATGGGTAATACGACACCCCTGGTGTCATCGGCTCAAAAGGCCCTTGCTTGTCGGGTTGGCCGGTCAGCGCCAACGCCCCCATAGTGCGCCCGTGAAAACCATTGACGGCGGCAAGAATCCTTGTGCGCCCGGTCAAGCGTGCAATCTTAAAAGCGGTCTCATTTGCCTCGGCACCCGAGTTGCAGAAAAACACTCTGGTGCTGGCCGCAAGATCCCCATCATTGCGGGCGAAACGGCGAATCAGCTCCTCCCCAACGTGCACAACAGGTTCCGAGGCAAACAAATTGGACACATGCCCCAGCTGCGTAATCTGCGACGACACTGCCGAGACAATCGCCGGGTGCGCGTGCCCCAACGAATTCACGGCAATGCCCGCGAGCATGTCAATATACGTACGGCCGCTGGAATCCGTGACCTGCGCACCACTGCCAGACACCAGCTCCACCTGGGGTATGCCGTAGGTATTCATCATCACGTGCGGCCACTGCTCAAGTGCCGACAAAGAACCACTCATGGCTATTGTTCTCCTCCCCAAAAGACAGTGCCTTGTGCAGGGCCTTCTGGATAATCATCGTCCTCATAATTATTGGGAAGCACCATCGTGCCGATGCCACCAGAGGTCAACAGCTCCAACAACACCGAATGCGCAACCCTACCGTCAATCACGTGCGCCGCCTTCACACCATGCTCCACCGCATGAAGGCACGCCTCCATCTTCGGAATCATCCCCGTGTCCAGCTTCGGAAACAGTGCTTCCAAATCCTTCGTCCTGATCGTTGACACCAGCGAGGATTTATCCGGCCAGTCCGCATACAACCCTTCCACGTTGGTGAGAATCAGCAGGCGCTCCGCCCCCAGAGCCACTGCTAACGACGCCGCAGCGGTATCAGCGTTGATGTTGTATACCTCGCCATCCTCACCCGGCGCGATAGTAGACACCACCGGGATACGCCCGGCCTCAATAAGGTCGACCAACGGGGTGGCATCAACGTGCACAATGTCACCGACCAGCCCAATGTCGGTGAGCTCGCCATCAACATCAATAAGGCGTTTGGTGGCCGTGAACAGACCTGCGTCTTCGCCGGAGGTGCCCACGGCGTAGGGGACCGTAAGAATTAATCAGCCCAACGAGTTCACGGCCGACTTTTCCAAACAGCACCATACGCACAATTTCCATGACTTCCGGTGTGGTGACGCGGAAGCCGCCGAGGAATTCGCCCTCCAAGCCGACGCGCGCGAGCATGGACGAGATTTGAGGGCCACCACCATGCACCACCACAGGTTTAGCGCCGACTGTTCGGAGGAAGATCATGTCCGCCGCGAAGGCAGCTTTGAGGTCATCATCGACCATGGCGTTTCCACCGTATTTGACCACGACGATTTTGTCGCGAAAATGCTGCAGCCATGGCAATGCCTCGACAAGCACGTTTGCCCGGATTTCTGGGGTGAGCGCCGCCATGAGTTGTTTTTGTTGGGGGTTGGTCATGTACTGGGCTCCTAGGTTGAGTATTCGGAGTTGATTTCTACATAGGCATGGCTGAGGTCAGTGGTTTTTACGGTAGCGCGTCCGGGGCCCCCAGTGCCAAGGTCAATGCGAACCTCAATATCCGCGCCGGATAGATCAACATCACGCGCGCCGGGAGCACCACAGGAATCAAGGCATACGGCTTGATCGTTGAAATAGACGGAAATGTGTTCTGGGTCCATGTCGGCGTCGGCCATTCCGACGGCCGCAAGCACACGGCCCCCAGTTGAGATCGGATCCGAACATGGCGCATTTGAACAGGTTGTCGCGCCCCACGGTTCGGGCTGCTGCGAGAGCTTGCTCATCGGTGCTGAGTGCCGACGACCGTGATGCTCACCCGCTTTGTCACACCTTCCGCATCTGCCTGCATCTGTGATGCGAGGTCATCGCATGCGGCACGAACAGCCTGGGCGAATTCTTCCTGGCTGGGCGTTATCCCCGATGCGCCAGATGCGAGGAGCACTACGGTGTCGTTGGTCGAGGTGGAGCCATCAATGTCGAGCGTGTCAAAGGTCACGGATGTGGCGGCACGAAGCGCGGCATCTGCCATGTCTGGCGTGATGGAAGCATCGGTGGTCAGGCATACCAACATGGTGGCCAACGAGGGTGCCATCATGCCAGCGCCTTTCCCCATGCCGCCGATAGTCCAGCCCTCACCGTGGATAACGGTTTCTTTAACCACCATATCTGTGGTCATGATGGCTTCGGCCGCAGCAGTGCCATCGGTGGGCTGGGATCCAAGCCCATCAACCAGCGGTGCCAGTCCCCGAGAAGGATCGGCATGGGCAACGGTTCGCCGATCAAGCCTGTGGAGCAGACTGCAACCTCGGACACCGGGACGTCGAGAAGCGCCGCAAGCTGTTCTGCAGTTTGGTAAGCGTCAGCATCACCTTGTGCACCGTTGCAGGCGTTGGCGTTACCGGAGTTGTACACCACGGCCCTGAGCTGGCCATCAGCAACAGCGCGGCGGGTAAGCTTCACCGGAGCGGCAACCACGCGGTTACGGGTAAATACGCCCGCAGCTGTGTAATCCGGGCCGTTATTGACAACAAGCGCCATGTCTTTCTTCCCGGATGCTTTTGATCCCTGCCGTTGTGGCAGCGGCGCTAAACCCGGCGGGGGTGGTGATGCTCATGGTTATCCTTCGTAGGCAAATAAATGGAATAGTGGTGGGTCAATCAGTGACGTGGTTAGGGGGCAACGCCAAGGCGTGGCAGCCCCGCGTCCTCTGGGAAGCCCAGAGCGAGATTCATGCACTGCACAGCAGCCCCGGCGGTACCTTTGGTCAAATTGTCAATGGCAGAGGTGGCCAGCATCTTGCCTGCAGCGGCGTCCACCTCCACCTGAACCTGGCACATGTTAGATCCCACGACGTTTTGCGTCTGCGGCTGCTGCCCTTCTGGAAGCACAGCGACAAAAGGCTCGTCCGCATAAAAATCCTCGTATGTTGCGCGCAGGTCGACGGCGGAAACACCAGGGGTGAGTGGAGCGGTCGCGGTGGTCAAAATCCCACGTGGAAGCGGTGCCAGCACTGGGGTAAAACTCACCGACACATCCTTGTCGGTATATTCCTTGAGGTTCTGAATAATTTCCGGATTATGGCGGTGCTTACCAGCCGTGTTGTATGCCTCAGCGAGCCCATCGTCTCTGACCCCAGCAACCCCACTGAGGCTTTCTTACCTCCGCCCGACACACCCGTAACGGACACAATGGAAATATCGGGATCGATCAGCCCGTGAGCGACTGCCGGAAGCAGGGAGAGAGTCGCGCCTGTGGGAAAACAACCAGAACAGCCACCCGCTTGGTGCCACGCAACTGTTCTCATGCCCCGGCATTTCTGGAATGCCGTACGGCCACGATCCTGCGTGGCGAGCCGTAAAACATCTCCCAATCATCGGCAACGACCAGACGAAAGTCGGCAGCGCAATCCACAACCAGTACGTCTGAACCCAGCTGCTGCGCAATCTCGGCAGAATGCCCATGCGGCAGCCCCAAGAACACCACATCGTGTCCAGCAAGCACATCCACCGAGGTGGGTTCAATAATTCGATCCGCGAGGGGCATCAAATGCGGCATCAGTTCCCCCACTGGGGTGCCTGCCGACGATGCCGCAGTGAGCGCGCCGATAGTCAGATCCCCCGCCGCATAAGCTGGATGCCCAACAAGGAGGCGAAGAATTTCTCCGCCCGCATATCCGCTGGCACCTGCAACTGCAACCTTGATTGTCATGCGGACCAGCTTAGCATTTATACATAAATACGCAAACTATGCATAGATTGCCACGATACTTGCACGACATTCGCGGAACTAGCGCGTGGAACTAGCGGAAGTATGTATATGCCCCGCAACGCAAAAATCGTTGTGCTCCATGCAGGTAGCACAACGATTTTTCAGCAGTAAGAGACTAATGGCGTTTTATGCCCGAAGCTCCGCACCAAACCTCTGCCCCGCGCGCTCCACCGCCTGCAGGCGAGCCTCAGAGCACTCATCGTCTGTGAGGGTGCGATCCGGTGCACGGAAGCGCAGGGAAAACGCAAGTGACTTTTTGCCCTCACCAAGCGCTTCAGAACGGTAGACGTCAAACAATTCCACGCTTTCCAACAGCCCGCTGGTACCGGCACCTTCTTCTACCACAGCGCGTACCGACTCGGCAGGGACAGCTTCATCAACAACCAATGCCACGTCCTGCAGCAATGCAGGGAACGAGCTCAGCACCGGTGCCGGAAGCTTCTGATCAAACGGCAGTGCCGAGACGTCTAACTCCATGGCACACGTACGTGCGGGAAGCCCGGCGCGTTCCAGCACCTGAGGATGCAGTTCACCGGCATAACCAACAACGGTCTCCCCCACTTTCAGGGCAGCACAGCGCCCGGGGTGCCAAGGCAGCATCTCGGCATTCTCCAGGGTGAGGTCCACACCCGCGGCGCGGGCAACCACCTGGGCCGATTCGATGGCATCGGCGTAGGTGTAGGCGCGCCCATCGCCCCATGGCCCGGTCAGCTCCCACTGTCCGGTTCCCACCGTGGCCACGTGCAAGGGCTGCACTGGGAGGGAGTCCAGCAAGTCGGCGATCTGCTCATCGCTGGGGCGATTTGCCACAGACGGCATGGGCGACACTCCATGACCATGAGCTATAGTTACCTGCTCAACACCAAACAACGCCACGTTGGGTTCGCCTCGGGAGACATTGCGCTTCACTGCGTCCAGCATGGACGGAAGCAACGTTGTTCCCAGCGACGAGTTGGATGCCTCTAGGGGGTTTTGAACAGTCACGACATTACGACGCGAATCATCCGCAGGCAGATTCCACACGTCAAACACATCATCAGCAATGAAGGGTGTGGGCAGGATTTCTGCGTATCCGTTGTAGGCAAGCGCATGCCCGATGGCGCGGCGTCGACGTTGGGCGGGAGTAAGTCCGCGTCCCGCCGGTGCGGTGGGCACAATGGACGGAATGTCTTCCAGCCCTTCTAGACGCAAGACCTCCTCCACCAAGTCGGCAGGCATGGTGAGGTCTGTGCGCCACGTCGGTGGTGTAACCTCTAACTTTCGCTCCACAGGAAGACACCTCGACCGTGCAGCCGATTTCTTCCAGTCGATCAATGACCGTATCGCGAGAGTACTCCACACCTGCGATGTCACCGGGCAAAGATGCCGCCATGAGAATGCTGGGACGCCTAGGAACGTCGCCAACGATGGTGCGTTCGGCAGAAATAGTGCCGCCAGCGATACTGACCAGCAGCGATGCAGCCATGTCCAGCGCAACTTCAACAAGTGCGGGGTCGACGCCCCGCTCGAAACGTCGAGAAGCCTCCGAGCTGAGCTTGTGGCGGCGCGAGGTGCGAGCCACGGTAATGGGGTCCCAGGTGGCGGCCTCAAAGTAGACGTCGGTGGTGGTGTCGGAAATTTCAGAGGTGGAACCACCCATGACACCGGCGAGGGACTGCACACCAGAATCGTCGCAAATCACCACATCTTCGGCGTGGAGCTCACGCTGAACATCATCAAGCGTGGTCATCTTTTCGCCCTCAGCGGCGCAGCGCACCACCAAATCGCCAGTAATGCGGTCCACATCGAACGCGTGCATCGGCTGGCCCAGCAGCAACATAAGGTAGTTTGTCACGTCGGTGGCGGCGTTGACGGGGCGTTGACCGCACAGCATCAACTCACGCTGTAACCACCAGGGGGATTCCACAGTTGGGTCAATGCCGGACACCTTACGCAGACCGAAACGAAGAGCCTTTGTCTCTGGTCGCAGCTCAACCGACAGCAGGTCCCCGGAAACATCCGGCACGGTAACACTCAGACCCGCAAGCTGCGGATTCTCCGCCACATCGCTAAAGTCTAGGTCCAGCGCCGAGGCGATCTCTCGGGACAATCCCCGCGCCGACAAGGCGTAACCACGATCCGGGGTGATATTGACATCAAAAACAGTGTCGGAAAGCCCAATCACCGGGCGAGCATCCTCGCCCACCTCAACCTGCAGCTGAGGATCAAGCGTGATAATGCCTTTGTTCTGTTGCGGGGTCAGCCCCAATTCCGCTGCGGAACAAATCATGCCCGCAGACATGCGGCCATAGGTTTCCCGAGCCGAAATAGCGAAATCACCAGGCAGCACACAGCCAGGAAGCGCCACCACAACCATGTCGCTCTCTGAGAAGTTCCGGGCACCACAAATAATGGACTGCAGCTCACCTGTGCCATTAGCATTTCCTACATTCACCATGCAATGGCGAATGGGCTTTTTAAACCCGGTCAGCTCCTCAATCGACTCCACCCGGCCGATCACTAGCGGACCAGTGGTTTCTGGGATGGGTTCGAAACCCTCAGTCTCAAACCCGACGCGGACGAACGCCGCGTCCATCTCCTCCGCAGAAACACCGTCCCACGACGGATTAACACCACGAAGCAGCCTCGACAGCCAATTCTGTGCAACAAGCATGACTCACAAACTCCTACAACCTACGCCTGCACACCAAACGGCACAGTGAAACGAACATCACCCTCAACCATGTCGCGCATATCCGACAGCCCATTACGGAACTGCAACGTGCGCTCAATACCCATGCCAAATGCGAACCCGGTGTACACGTCTGTATTAATACCCGCCGCACGCAGCACATTCGGGTTGACCATGCCACAGCCACCCCACTCAATCCAGCCTGCGCCGCCTTTCTTATTCGGGAACCACACATCCACCTCGGCCGATGGCTCCGTGAAAGGAAAATAATTCGAGCGCATACGAGTCCGTGTCTCAGGGCCAAACAACGTCTTGGCCAGATGATCCAACGTTCCCCGCAGATGCGCCATGGTCAGGCCCTTATCAACGGCCAACCCTTCCACCTGATGAAACACCGGGGTGTGTGTTGCATCCAGCTCATCGGTGCGGAACACCCGACCCGGGCACGCCACATACACCGGCAACTCACGATCAAGCAGCGTCCGCATCTGCACAGGTGAGGTATGCGTACGTAGCACCTGACGTGACCCCTCCGGCGCGATATGGAACGTGTCCTGCAACGTCCGCGCCGGGTGATCGGGAAGGAAATTCAGGGAATCAAAGTTGAAATACTCGGCTTCAACCTCGGGGCCTTCCGCGATTTCCCAGCCCATGCCCACAAAAATATCGGCGATCTGCTCGCTCAACGCAGTAATGGGGTGAAGGCGACCAGTACGAGTGCGCGTCGTGGGAACCGTGACGTCGACACGCTCTAGGCGCAGCACCTCGGCATTGCGCTTTGCCTCCAGTGCGTCCTTGACCTCAGCAAACCGCTTTTCGACGCGCCCTCGCGCCATGTTCACCAGCCGCCCGGCATCTTTACGCTGGTCCTTGGGCAGGGATCCCAGCGCGCGGCGGGCGAGGGACAGCGGGGCGTCATCACCCAGGTGCATGCGGCGGGCATCCGCCAACGAATCCAGACTATCCGCCACCTCAAACGCCTGAACAGCGGATTCAGCGGCGGAATTCAAACTGGCTTCAGTTAATTGAGGCATGTGGGACTCTGACACGGACTCAGGCACCTGTCTTCTCTCTTATCTCTCGCGGTTCATGGCTTGTCAAACACACTAACCCAGCCATCATAGCGGGTCAGCGCGCTGCACGCGAGACTTACTCGGCATGCTGCTGCGCTTGACGCTGAGCCTGGTGTTGAGCCTTTGCTGACTCATACAAACAAATCGCCGCTGCTGTCGCCAGGTTCAGCGACTCGGCGCGACCACGAATAGGAATGCGCACAAGGTGATCAGCACCAGCGATCGCCTCTCCCCCAAACCGTGCGCCTCATTGCCAAACAACCAGGCAGTGGGCTCTCGCAGCAGATCACCCGCATCATCTAGGTCGATCTCACCGTCGGCGGTGGCGGCGAGAATTGTTAAGCCCTTAGCCTTGACCCTTTTGATTGTTCCAGTCACCGAGGTATCACGCGCCACAGGAATGTGGAACAGCGATCCCGCCGACGCGCGCACCACCTTGCCGCCCAGCGGATCAACCGCTTCACCAGCAAAAATGACCGAATCCGCCCCCACCGCATCACTCACGCGAATCATTGTCCCGGCATTACCCGGCTCAGAGGTCTGCACCGGCACGCTCACCAGCCGTGGCCTGCCACGCAGCGCCTTATCCACCGACCACAACACCGACGTACATACCGCAAAAATCCCAGGTGGAGTGCACCGTATCCGACAGCGCTTTCGCCGCTTTATCGGTAATGGCATGCACATATACGTCCAGATGGCCGGCGACCTGGACGATATCACCAAACCGTTGGTACGCCTGCTCCGTCACAAACACATCTGTTGCCGCCCCCGTGGATACTGCTGCATCGACCGCGTTTTCCCCTTCCACCAGAAACCGCCCCGCTTTACGACGCCCCGCCGCACGGTGCAGCTTTCCAGCCTGCACAATCCTGGGGGTGCGTTCGGTAAAAGGAGAGGTGAAATCGACAGCCATGTGACTAAGGCTAGCAGCAGCCCCGCCCTACTTTTGAAGCGGTACTCCCTGGGCATCGTGCGCAAATTCGCCCACCGAAAGCAGAATCATAATGAACTCGATAAATGCCCACACACCGACAGCAAACAAGGGAAGAAACCCAATGATGAAAGGTGAGGTCACGATACCACCGACCCCCAGTAGCAGTTGAACCTTCGCACGGCTGGAGTAACCGAGGTAAAAGTTGTGGACCCCAAAAGACCCAAGGAAAAAGGCAAGCAGGAAGGATGCAACCCACGACTTCTGCTGGTAGCCCACAGGAACTGGGGCCGCCACACCATACCCAGGTTGTTGCATCAGCGGTGTGCAAAAGGAGCTGGCTGAGACTGAGGCGTTGGCGTAGCAAACCCAGGCGTCTGCTGCTGGGGTTGTGCGAAATGGTGCCTGCGTGCGTGCTGGTAGGACGGTGATGGATTGACCTGGGGCGTTGCTGCTGGTGGCGATGTCTTTTTCAATAGGCAGCCCGTCTTTATCGTACTGCCGACCACCGAAATCAAAAGTCATGCCTTATCTCCCGCCTAGACGCTTGTAGAACACTAAGAATTCTGTAAACATACCCATGCTACCGAAAATCCTCAATACAAGCGGAAGGCCCTGGTGGCAATGATATGACACCAGGACCTTCTTGCCATAAAAGGCACAATATTACTTACGCAGCCTTAGGGGCGTTAACGTCCTCCGGCAGGGCAGCCTTGGCGGCCTCGCAAATTGCAGAGAACGCAGCGAAATCGTTGACAGCCAGCTCCGCAAGAATCTTACGGTCCACCTCAATCTCGGCAAGGCGCAGGCCCTGGATGAGACGGTTGTAGGTGATGCCGTTCATGCGGGCGGCAGCATTGATGCGCTGGATCCACAGACGACGGAACTCACGCTTACGCGCACGGCGGTCGCGGTAGGCGTAAGTCATGGAGTGCAGCCACTGTTCCTTAGCCTTGCGGTACAGGCGAGAACGCTGGCCGCGGTAGCCCTTCGCGGACTTCAGAATTGTACGACGCTTCTTCTTGGCGTTTACTGACCGCTTGACACGTGCCACAGTAATACTTCCTTAAATCTTTGAGAGTTGGTGGAGGGGTGAACAGGCGGCGATTAAGCCTGGCCGAGCAGCCGCTTAACACGCTTGGTGTCAGCTTTAGCCACTTCCGTCGTGCCCTTCAGGCGACGAGTACGGGTGGACGGCTTGCCTTCGAGGAGGTGGCGGCGGTTCGCCTGCTCGCGACGGAGCTTGCCGGAACCGGTTACCTTTACACGCTTTGCGGTGCCCTTGTGGGTCTTTTGCTTCATGAGATTTAGTCCTAAAACCCTAGAATGTGTCTTTACTTTTGCCCTTGCGCACCGGGCCGATGACCATGGTCATATTGCGGCCATCCTGCTTTGCCTTTGAGTTTCAACAACGCCGTAATCGGCGACGTCGGCTGCCAAACGGTCCAAGAGACGGTAACCAAGCTCGGGACGTGACTGCTCACGACCACGGAACATGATTGTCACCTTCACCTTGGAACCCTTTCTCCAAGAACCGATCACATTACCTTTCTTCGTCTCATAATCGTGATCATCAATCTTGGGACGAAGCTTCTGCTCCTTGACAACAGTCTGCTGCTGGTTCTTACGAGCCTCGCGTGCCTTCTGTGCAGCTTCATACTTGAACTTGCCGTAGTCCATGATTTTGCAGACCGGAGGTTTAGCGTTCGGGGCAACCTCGACCAAATCAAGATCAGCCTCATACGCTAACTTGCGAGCATCCTCAATGCGGACGATGCCCACCTGTTCGCCACTGGGGCCCACAAGACGGACCTCGGGAACTCGAATACGCTCATTAATGCGAGCTTCAGCGCTGATGTGTACTCCTAAGTTGCAGTGATAGAGATAATGTACGCACCGTACCGCAACTAGTTTTCCCTACATGACACACAAAAACCCGCTTCCATCATTCCGTGAAAGCGGGAGATCCATCGTGCCAAGAAGCATCTACACTGCGCGTAGCAGTGAGGTGAAACTTCACAATGACCATTATCCTGCCACAATGTGGCGGCTTCTGGTGGGAGGGATCTCCACTTGCGGCCTAAAATCCATGCACAGCACAGTTTTTAGGCGGTAGCACATCTCAATGTATCACTAACCCCATAACGTTGCAAGTTGATAACTTTTTAGCTGCGTACGCTGTGGATTCCTTAGGATCAAAACCATGGAGATTTCGCATACAGAAAAACTTCTCTTTGAAAGGACACTGGAAAAGCTGAGTCAGGCCGAAAGGGCACTGGGCGAAGCCCGTATGGACATGCACATGCTGCTCCTCAAGCGGCAACAGCTCTCAGCACCAGAACAGTCGGGGGAATCTGTCGGTCAGTCCGCCACAGAACAACAAGCGGCAGAGCAACGGGCTGCTATGCCTTCTGCACCCTTTGCGCCAGCCCCACAGCCGCCCGGCGTCATCAATCCAGCTGGGCCACGCATCAATCCTGGCGTACCGCATATCAATCCTGGGGCTGCTAATCCACCTGTTCAACCCGCGCCGCTCACGAGACCCCCAATTCAACCAACGCCTGTGTACAGTGCACAAACAGATATACAGCCACCTGAGCAACCACGTTCGCAAGCGGACCAGGTTCTTCCCGCACGCTCCAGATGGTGGACATCGGAACAAAATGTCGTGAGGGTCATTGCCACGCTAGGCACGCTGATCACCATTGCCGGTGTGTTCTTCCTGGTGGTCCTTGCCATTCAAAATGGCCTGCTCGGCCCCCTCGGCCGAGTCATCCTGGCCAGCGTTTTCTCCGCCGTGATGGGTGGAATCGGTGTCGTAGCCCATAAGCGTCACGCGCATAAAGCGGCGGTCGGCGCCTTTTGCACCACATCTCTCCTCAGCGCGATGGCCACGGTATTTAGCCTTGTGGTCATACTCGAATGGTGGCTAGAACCTGCTGGAACAGCAACAATCATCGCGCTTACCATCGGTTTCATAGCACTAGCCACCGTGTGGAACGAGGAAGGTGTGCAATTGCTTTGGGTATCGGGGCGTCGATAGTAGGTAGCATCTACTTTGCCTCATGCGTTAACTACGTCGAATTTTCGACTCTTCCCTAGTACACTCGCACCCACAGCCCTTGCCATCGCTGCTCACATTCGGAAGTGGTCGAAGGGTATTGATATTGCTGTCATCGTTACGCTGATTACGGCCTTCTTCACGCATTGCTCAGTGATTCACCCTGCTATGATCCTGCCCACAACCCCCGCTGTGGTTATCACCGCCATCATATTTGTCGCAATGGTGCAAAACACAGAACGTACGCCATGGAATCCCCTGCTGACCATCGCCGCACCTGCCGTGCTGTTTGGCCCTCGGCGCCCTCGGACTTGAGGCCATGCCGTCGCCATTCTACCCACGTCTCCACACGCCCCCTGAGCTGGGTTCCATTGCGGATCAATCTGCTAGCATCGCCATCGCAGATAGTCAATCGCTAACAAAGCACTGATCCAATCCGGTTCGGTCTTCCTGGCCCTCAGCTTCCTGCCCTGTATAGCTACGGCCGACCACTCGGCGCTGATGTACTGCTGAATAAAACCAATGGTGGTGTGCATTTTTCCCTCACTGCCATAGGCGTCACCTGGTGGATGACCTCCGGTATAAAATTCCGCGGCGGTGTTTGGCTCTGCTGGGCAGCAACAGCACTTATCCTCACCTATATGGTCACAGACGGCGTACTTAGCGGCACCTTCCTGTGGCTTGGCACTTCCTGGGCTACTGCCCAAGCCGTCGCCATCATCATCCTGCTGCTGTTGCTTACGACGCCGCCCGGCCTAAAAGCATCTTTCCGGCGCTACTCAATCTGGGCCTAGCCTGGTCATCATCTTCCATGCTGGCCATCGTGTCCATAGCCACCTACCTGGGTGGGCTATCAGGCAACGTGAAGGGTGGTTACCTTATCGGCCACGCCACGGTGTCCGTCTTATGGATGCTCTTGGCTTGCTACGTCTTGCTTCGCGCACGGTTCCTCAGCAGGCAGGCATCCCTCATTGTTGGTCTTGTTCTAGCATTTGCCTCCATCGGCAAACTCATGTTCTTCGACTTCGGTAACCTCCATGGACTGCCTCGCGTCGCTGCGTTCATCATTTCTGGTGTTGTGCTGCTGGCCATCGCAGCGCTGCGAAACCGTCAGAGCCCCCAGAAAACCAGCATCACTGCTGCAGAGGATCCAGCGCCTCTCGTGGGGGTGAGCGCTCAGGCCAAATCGCCCACGCCTGACGCGACGTATAACGATGCCCCGCCAGCCAGCGACGTCACGTCCGTTCAGCCTGCAGCACCAGGCCAGGTTCCACCACTGAGTGAAACACCGCTGCCAAGCATGAGTGACCGCGAGAAGCCCCAGGATCCGCATAATCCCTCAAGTCGGACCAGTGCAAAACCCTGATGAGGACCAATAACTAGGGCGCTAGTAGTTCCTTGAGGAATTTCCCTGTGTATGACGTCTCCACCGTGGCGACATCCTCAGGGGTTCCCTGGGCAACCACTTGACCACCGCCTGCGCCACCTTCCGGCCCCATGTCCACAATCCAGTCTGCAGCCTTGATGACGTCAAGGTTGTGTTCGATAATCAGGACGCTGTTGCCCTTATCCACCAAGCCCTGGATCACCAGCATGAGCTTACGAATATCCTCAAAGTGCAGACCGGTTGTGGGCTCATCCAGAATGTAGATCGTCCGGCCGTTGGATCGTTTTTGCAGTTCAGCTGCCAGTTTGACGCGCTGCGCCTCACCACCGGATAGGGTGGTCGCCGCCTGGCCAAGCCGCACGTATCCCAAACCCACCTCAACCAGCGTGTTCAGGTAGCGACTGATGGAGGTAATGGGTTCGAAGAACTCTGCGGCTTCACTAATCGGCATGTCCAAAACCTCAGAGATGGACTTGCCTTTGTATTTCACTTCCAAGGTCTCCCTGTTGTAACGGGCACCCTGGCAGACTTCACAAGGCACATACACATCAGGCAGGAAGTTCATTTCGATCTTGAGAGTGCCATCGCCGTGACATGCCTCGCATCGCCCGCCTTTAACGTTGAAGGAGAACCTACCCGGCTTGTAACCACGGACCTTCGCCTCGCTGGTCTCCGCAAACAGTGTGCGGATCTTGTCAAACACGCCTGTGTAGGTGGCAGGATTGGAACGCGGGGTACGCCCGATGGGCGATTGATCCACTTGCACTAGTTTGTCTAAATGCTGGAGGCCATCAACGCGGGTGGCTTTACCCGGAACCTGGCGGGCCTTATTCAGCCGGTTTGCCAGGACTTTCGCCAGGATTTGGTTAATCAACGTGGATTTCCCGGACCCAGAAACCCCAGTAATGCAGGTGAGCACACCCAATGGGATGGAGACGTCCACGTTCTTGAGGTTATTTTTCCTTCGCGCCAACCAGTGCGAGCTGACGGTCAGGGGTCAATGGGGCGTCGCGAATCAGGCACCAGCGTCTTGCGGCCGGACAGATACGCGCCGGTGACGGATTCTTCACTGTCGACAATCCCTGCGGGCGGGCCTTGGTAAACCACTTCCCCACCGTATCTCACCCGCGCGGGGCCGATGTCCACCAGCCAGTCCGCGGCTTTTGATGGTGTCCTCATCGTGCTCAACCACAATGAGGTGTTGCCGATGTCACGCAGATGCTCCAGGTGGCAATCAACCGCTGGTTATCCCGTTGATGCAGGCCAATAGACGGCTCATCGAGCACGTACAGCACCCCCGCCAAACCGGATCCGATTTGGGTGGCAAGGCGAATACGCTGCGCTTCCCCGCCAGAAAGGGTACCGGCGGCGCGGTCCAGCGACAGGTAGTTCAAACCGACGTCGAGAAGAAACTTCAGACGTGCCTGGATTTCCTTCAGCACGGCACCGGCAATCATTTCCTCGCGCTTGCCCAGCTGCAATGTGGACAGAAACTCGGCGGCACCTTCCACGGACAGCGCAGACACTCCGGCGATGGACAGCTCACCATGCGCACCCGAATCAAGCCGCACTGACAGGATCTCTGGCTTCAGACGCGCGCCTTTGCAGGAAGAACACGGAACCTCACGCATGTACGCAAGGAATCGGTCTTTTTGTGACTCAGAGTCGGTGTTCTCCAACTTGCGTTTCAGGTACGCCAACACGCCCTCAAACGGTGCGGTCCAATTTCGTACCCTGCCGTAGCGGTTCTTTGTATCGCACCGACACGTGATGCTCGGAGCCATGCGAGAACGGCTTTTTGCTGCGCCGATGTGAGTTCACTAAATGGCGTATTGGGATCAAAATCCATGGCCACGGCAAGCCCGGTGAGCAGCTTTTCAAAGTACGACACATTAAAGCCCGTGGTCCACGGCTGAATGGCACGCAGCAACGGCGCATCCCTGTCCGGGATTACCAGATCAAGGTCCACTTCCAAGGCGGTGCCCAAGCCATCACACGCCGGACACGCACCATACGGCGAGTTGAAGGAAAAAGAACGAGGTTCTAGCTCATCCACCGCCAGCGCATGACCATTGGGACAAGCCATTTTCTCCGAGAACCTGCGGGTACGGTGAGGGTCGGAGTCCTCAAGGGTGATGAAATCAAAGACCACCACGCCGTCGGCAAGCTGAAGCGCCGTTTCCACGGAGTCAGTGAGGCGCTGGCGCTGCGAGGGTTTAACCTGCAGGCGATCCACCACTACATCAATGTCGTGCTTGATCTGCTTCTCCAACTTCGGTGGGCTGCTCAGCTGATGAACCTCACCGTCAACTCGAACCCTGGCGTAGCCCTGCGCCGCCAGGTCCGCAAACAAATCCACAAACTCACCCTTGCGGGTACGCACCACCGGTGCCAGCACCTGGAACTTCAGCCCCTCCTCCATGTCCAAGATCTGATCCACAATCTGTTGCGGAGTTTGACGCTCAATCACCGCATCGCACTTCGGGCAGTGTGCCGTACCCGCACGCGCATACAAAAGGCGCAGGTAATCATGCACTTCCGTGATCGTGCCCACCGTGGAACGCGGGTTACGGTTCGTGGATTTCTGATCAATAGACACGGCAGGCGACAAACCCTCAATGAAGTCCACGTCAGGCTTATCCATTTGCCCCAAAAATTGGCGAGCGTACGACGACAGCGACTCCACATATCGCCGCTGGCCTTCCGCAAAAATAGTGTCAAACGCAAGGGACGACTTACCGAGCCGGAAAGACCGGTGAACACGACCATCGTGTCGCGGGGCAAGTCAATATCCACGCCCTTCAAGTTATGCTCCCGCGCGCCGCGCACCACCAGACGATCAGCCACTACCGTGCCACCCTCCATACTTCAGCCAAACATACTACTTCGAACATAGCAACGAACCCCGACTTTAGCTAACCTGGATACCATGACTGCCCCGATCACGTTACATTCACTGTCCGTATCCACGATGGATAACAACTGCTACCTGCTGGTTTCCGGAAACAAGGGCTTGCTTATCGACGCCGCAGACGATGCCCCCGCGCTGCTAGCACTCGCCGACGGGCTTGGGGTCTCCATTGAGACTGTGGTGACCACCCACCGGCACGCCGACCATGTTCGCGCACTCCGTGACGTCTTAGCCGCGACTGGCGCAACGCACCTTGCACCAGCACCCGATGCCGAAGCCCTTCCCGCCTCCGTAGACCGCGCCCTTGAACACGGCGACATTATTGACTTTGATGGACACCGATTGGGGGTTGCCATTTTGCGGGGGCACACACCTGGAGGACTCGCGATCTCTGCAGATATTGACGGCCAACAGCACCTCTTTGTTGGCGATAGCCTCTTCCCCGGTGGCGTAGGCAAAACTACCAACCCAGAAGACTTTGAACAGCTGATCACCGACGTAACTGAACGCCTTTTTGAGGTCTACCCTGACGACGCCATCGTGCATCCCGGCCACGGCGACGGCACCACCCTCGGGGCTGAACGCCCCCACCTAGACGAGTGGCGTGCCCGCGGTTGGTGAGTGGTGGAATCAACGGAACACCCAGATCACGCTGGCCACTCCGCACATGCTGCGGACATTGCCGTCGAGCAGGCATATGTTGATGAGCTATTTGCCCGCATTGACGCGGATGTGATCGCGGCCAACGAGCGCCTGCGTGACGTGATGCTTCGGGTCGACCGCGCCACCCCCGACCCCGAGGCGCTAGTCGAACGCGAGGTTGAATACCACGCACCCAACGACAAACCCGACACACTCACTGTGGCACAGCTGGGGCTGGTGTTCGGGCGGATCACCCTTGATAGCGAACAGGGTGATGACGACGTGCGCTACATCGGCCGCATGGGCATCGACGCACCCGAAGACCACTACCGCACCCTACTCTTAGACTGGCGCGCGCCCATGGCCCGGCGTACTGCCACCACCGCCAACCCTGAGGGCGTGACCACTGAGAAGGTATATCTGCACCACAGGCCGAACCGTGGTGGATATTCACGACGAACAACTTGTTGGCGAGGGCTTCGACGAAAGTGCTTCCGATGTTGTTTCCGAATCCGCCCTGCTTCGTGCGCTGAATGCAGCACGAACAGCGCACATGGGCAACATTGTTGAAACCATCCAGCGCGAACAAGACGACATTATTCGCGACCCCGAGCGCGGCGTGATGGTGGTGGAAGGCGGACCGGGGACCGGCAAAACCGCCGTGGCACTGCACCGCGTTGCTTACCTGCTGTACACGTGGCGGGACGTCCTCGCGCGAAGCGGCGTGCTGATCGTTGGCCCCAATCGCGCGTTCCTTGACTATATTTCCCGCGTACTACCCGAACTTGGTGAAACCGGCGTGGTGCTCACCACTGTGGGCGAGATGTACCCCGGGGTCACGCCAACAGGAACCGACTCTCTGCTCGCCCGGGAAGTCAAAGGCAGCGCGGAAATGGTGCACATCCTGCGTACCGCAGTTCAGGCATACCAGACCGTGCCAGCGGAACCTGTTCCATTGTTTGTTGATGGTCTTACCCTGCACCTCACCCCGGCCATGGTTACGACGGCGCGGGGACGCGCCCGACGCAGCGGACTCCCCCACAACCAGGCCCGCGCGATTTTCCGGGACCAGGCGTTGGACCTATTGGCGCATGCCATGGCGGACATGATCGGTGCCGACCCCCTTGGCGGCACGAACCTGCTGTCTTCCGGCGACATCGCCCAACTGCACGAAGACCTCGCTGACGAATTTGTTGTGGATAGCGCGCTGGACGAGCTGTGGCCCGAGTTGACGCCGCAAAACGTGCTGGAAGAACTACTGGAATCCCCTGAACGCATCTCCGTCGCCGCGGCCGACTACGACGAAGACACCCAATCCGCGCTCTATCGGGAGGATGGTGCCGCATGGTCGGCTGCCGATGCTGCGCTGCTTGACGAACTCGCACAACTGCTGGGCACCGACGATCCCGAACAGGAACGCAAAGCCGCCGAACAACGCTGGCAGGAACAAATTGAAGAAGCCCAGGACGCTCTGGACATTCTCACTGGATCCGCTTCCCAAGACCTCGACGACGGGTTTCGATGCCGAAAATCCTGATGGCACACGACGTGATTGATGCCGAAACCCTCGCCCAGCGCCAGGAAATCCGCGACATCGCTCCACCGCCGAACGCGCCAAGGCCGACCGACTCTGGGCTTACGGCCACGTTGTTGTCGACGAAGCCCAGGAACTCTCTCCCATGGAATGGCGCATGATTATGCGGCGCTGCCCTTCCCGCTGGATGACGCTCGTCGGTGACACGGCGCAGACTGGTTCCCCGGCGGGCGTCGATAGCTAGACCGACACCCTCGAACCGTACGTGCAGAACCGCTTCCGTAGGCACCAACTGACCGTCAACTACCGCACGCCCGCCGACATCATGGACGTGGCCAACACCCTGCTGCCCATGATCGCACCGACGCAAACCCCCAGTCAGGCGGTCCGATCCACCGGCATTCCCGTGCGTTTTCCTGCCGTCCGGCACCGAGGTTTCACCGCTTATCGACGCCCTACGCACCGAGCACCCCGACCGTCTCACCGCCCACATTGACGCCAACAACGTGGCAGAAATCAAGGGGTTGGAATATGACCACGTAGTGCTTGTAGAACCCCAGGAAATTGTGGGCAATTCTCCCCAAGGCTGGCAGGACTTATATGTGGCACTCACGCGGGCTACGCAAAGCCTCACTGTTGTTGGAGAGATGCCGACTACTGAGCTTTAACTTACTCACATATTTCACGCTGACACCACACCACAAGCAGCACTGCACCTTTCAACTAGCTCCGGCCATAGTTCAATCAGATCCGCGTGCATGTTGTACGATGCCGAACATTCATCAACATAGCGTGACGCATTACGAACAAGAACACCACCGATATCAGCAAAATCGCCGCCAAGAGGAACTAACACATCATTCGCCAAAGATTCTACGCGATTAATGCGCTCGGGAACTGAGCCGGCGGCAGCTTCCCTCACCAGAGAAATCAGTTTTTCGCGTGAGTTTGAATCGGCCGGAAGCGTGCCAGGTTCAATTCCCAAAAGGGACGATAGGTTTCCGGAATAAATCTTGGCATACGCGTTAAAATAATCTGCAAAACGGGCAATCCCTTCCCAGTACGATAATTGCGAAGATAAGCTCTTCCTGGTTGAGTCATATTCATGAAATACCGCATCCGAATGATGGATTGACGGAAGACCCAACGATGTTGCAGCATCAAACGCAAAATAGTCCGACGCGAGAATATTTGGGCCCGGCACCACCGGAAGATATTTATGTATCTCCATGAAGGCAACATTTCCACAGTCTGGGTTTAAGCCGTCATTAACGGAATGCACAGGAGTGATCACATCACGGTCAGGGACAACAGTCTCCTGTGGAAATGCTTCTTCAATCATGTCTGGAATACTTGCAGGATCGAAGCCAAGAACCTCATAGAGCCTATGCAGTATCGTTCGGTCCTCTGCGGCAACAACGAGATCCTTAACGTCAAGGTTCCATTCGCCGATAATTGCCACCAACAACCGTAATGTACTTATCTGCCGAGTGTGCAGAACTGGAATAGTCGAAATGCCCTGATCCCAACAGTGAAAGTTCCTTTACGATAGGCAACCTACCTTGTTGGTTACGAAACTTATGGTCAAGAGTCACCGTATCGGAATCACGACGATGCACGACATCAGCACCTAGCGCAATAGAATATAAAAAACACTTATTCATGGCAGTGCCGTAGTCTTTGGAGCCTTGAAGAAAGAGCGACCGCCAACGATGATCCGATTCACCGGTAAAAATACGACTAATTATTTTCCCCTGCCGTTCGATAGTGAGGTGAATAGTATTTAATTTTCCATCCTGATTACGAATTCTCTTAGAGCAGCGGCATTATTTTTACATGGTCACCGCCGTCGGTTTCAATAACCACAAGTGGAATGTCATATCCAAGCGACCGCGCTTCCCGAACCTCCAAACTTGCACTAGATATAGCTGCCGTTGCATCACGATCTCGTTGGGATGACGAGGATATGTTTTTCTTTAAGTCACTATTACTCCCCATAAACTCGGCAAATATTTTATTTCATCTGCAGTTATACATGCGGGAAATACAGTCGACATACAGGTTATCGTGTGTCACACCAAGCAACAACCAAATACGCCTCCGCTTCAGCACGCTTTTCATTGACGCGACGTCAAGGATTAGCCTCTGCAGTATGCGTAGATCTAAGAAAAATGCTAGCCCGCACTCGGGTAAGCGCTGTACTGGCATGCCTCATTGTAGTAGGAACCCTCTGCTTATAATCTCTATCATTATCGGCGCCCAGGCGGATAATCCCGCGATCCCGCCATCATCACGGCTAAAGAGCGATGTGGAGCCAGTGGTGGTGACTACGTCGGGCTTTTACTATCCGCTCGTGGTGACACACACCCGGGAACGGTCGTTGTGTTCGAGCGGCCCGATGGCGGCAGCAACGACAACATGGCTAGAGCAGATCCGGGACGGTGGTTACAATGTTCTGGGGCTTTTGTACTTCTTCGGTCAGGCCAGCAACAGTATTTTTGTCTGATGTACCCTAGAGTCTCTTGATGGGGTACTAGCTGGATCAAAGAACATGGCGACGTTCAAGCACCAATCACAGTTTTGGGTCGTGTCGAAAAGTGCTGAGCTGGTACGAACTTGGCTCATTCGTTACCCGAGATCAATAACATCGTCTTGTACGCACCGGCATACAACTATCAAGGACTCAACTTCCGGCAGCGAAACGCGCTCCCAAGCTTTACGTGGCGGGAGAAACCTGTGGATTATGCACGGCTCATTTTTCCTTCTACCACCGTAAGGCTTTTTCATGAACTACCCGTCTCTGCGTACCGCAAGACTTTGCGAGGCATCGTCGCCGAGGAGCAACCGTGATTCTGCCCGCATTCCCTATCGAAAAGTTTTCCGGCCACGGATTGCTATTTGCTGGCGACCAAGACGCTATGTGGCAAAAGTGACTCCGCAGTACAGGAGCTGAGTGAGCGGAATAAAAATCTGGCAGGCGTAATATACCCGGGCGCCGGACACCTTTTTCTCCAGGGATATTGATCAGGAATATGGACGGATAGCCAACAATGCTTGGCGGGACTGTGAGATGGTAACGTGCAGCCAAAATCCAGTCAGTAAAGCTATTGTTTGAACGTTTGAACGCTCTGGCATATGGACACATAAACCCATCATCACATCAACCGGCCAAACATCACAAATACGTGGTCAGGGGATGACATAAATTAAAGAACTAATTCTGGTGTGAACAATCATGACGTCGCACTGAGATTGGCGTGCCACATCGGCGGGAACAGAACCCAAGAGACGACCAGTCAGCGTGTTGATGCCACGGTTGCCTCACGACCAAAAAGGTCAGCTCGTGCTTTCGTTACAATCGACATCAGGGCTTCGACGGGAGTGCTGGCTTCACCACGGTTTCAATATTGGTGGCACCTTTTTCCGTGCTGCGGCTGAGGCTGATTCGAGGTTCTTGTACGCGGGGTCGTCGCCAAGCACGGTGACGGAATCCTGGCGGAGGGTTTTTGATGCATCTTCAGAGGTCTCGTAGTAGGCGCATCCGATGATCAGGGTTGCGTTGAATGCGGCGGCGATTCCAGCTGCGCGTTCAACGGCGAGCATCGAGGACTTGGAGCCGTCTGTGCCTACAACAATCTTCTTGTAATCGCTCATCGGGGACCTTTCACGTTTTGTATGGTTCTAAACCTATCAAACAGAGTAGCACCGGCATCTATTTTTACAGGCCGGCTTCTTTCATTCCGCGAAGTTCTTTCCTCAAATCAGCGATCTCGTCACGCAAACGCCCTGCTAGTTCGAATTTTAGCTCGCGGGCGGCTGCCCCCATTTGAGCGGTAAGGTCGTCGATGAGTTTTTGGACTTGCTCACGTGGCATGCCGGAAACATCCGCAGTGTCACGGGCGACGGCGGCATCGGCGCTGGCATCTTCGGTCGCCGGAAGCTCGCCGCCGTCTTCGTACACTTCGTCCAGAATATCGGCGATTTTCTTGCGCAGCGGCTGAGGATCAATGCCGTGTTCGGTGTTGTAGGCGATTTGTTTTTCGCGGCGTCGTTCCGTCTCCTCAATGGCGTTCTGCATGGAGTCGGTAATGCGGTCGGCGTACATGTGCACTTCACCGGAAACATTGCGGGCCGCGCGACCAATGGTCTGGATAAGGGACGTTGTGGAACGGAGAAAAACCTTCCTTATCAGGCATCCAAAATGGCAACCAGGGAGACCTCGGGCAAGTCAAGACCCTCGCGGAGGAGGTTGATGCCCACAAGGACGTCGTATTCGCCGAGCCGGAGCTGGCGGAGCAGTTCCACGCGCTGCAAGGTATCGATGTCAGAGTGGAGGTAGCGCACGCTCACGCCGTTTTCCAGCAGGTGGTCGGTAAGATCTTCTGCCATCTTCTTGGTCAGCGTGGTCACCAGCACACGTTCTTTTTTCTCCACGCGCAGCCGAATTTCGTGGATGAGGTCGTCGATTTGCCCATCGGTGGGTTTGACCACCACTTTCGGGTCAACAAGCCCGGTGGGCCTAATAACCTGTTCAACGAACTCTCCCCCGCTGGCGGCCATTTCAAAAGTGCCGGGCGTGGCGGACATAAAAACGGCCTGGCCCCGGCGGTCGTCGAATTCTTGCCAGGTCAACGGGCGGATTATCCAGTGCCGAGGGCAGGCGGAAACCGAAGTCCACAAGGTTGCGTTTGCGGGAGGCATCGCCTTCGTACATGCCACCGATTTGGGGCACGGTGACGTGGGATTCGTCGATGATCAGCAGGAAGTCTTCTGGGAAGTAGTCAATGAGCGTCGCGGGTGCAGATCCTGCGTCGCGGCCGTCAATGTGGCGGGAGTAGTTCTCAATCCCGGAACAGAAACCTACTTGTTCGATCATTTTCCAGGTCGTATTCGGTGCGCATGCGCAGACGCTGCGCTTCCAGGAGTTTGCCGCGATTTTCCAAATCCTCCAGCCGCACGGCCAGTTCCGCTTTGATGGCCTCCACTGCTTTTTCCATCCGTTCCGGCCCGGCCACATAGTGTGTGGCGGGGAAAATGCGCAGTTCATCGGCTTGGCTGATCACGTCACCGGTGAGTGGGTGGATGTAGTACAGGGCGTCGATTTCGTCGCCGAAGAATTCCACACGCACGGCAAGTTCTTCGTAGGCGGGAATGATGTCCACCGTGTCGCCTTTAACGCGGAAGGTGCCTCGGCTAAAAGCGACGTCGTTACGCGCGTACTGAATGTCCACCAGCAGTCGGAGGAAGCGGTCGCGCTCTACTTCATCCCCCACCTTCAGGAGTACGGACCGGTCCAGATAGGACTGCGGGGTACCCAGACCGTAAATGCAGGACACGGAGCTTACCACCACGACATCACGACGCGAAAGCAAGCTGGACGTAGCGGAGTGGCGCAGGCGTTCGACGTCCTCATTGATGGAGGAGTCCTTTTCAATGTAAGTATCGGTTTGCGCGATGTAGGCTTCCGGCTGGTAGTAGTCGTAGTAGCTGACAAAATACTCAACGGCATTATTGGGCAACAGCTGCCGGAGTTCGTTGGCCAGCTGCGCAGCGAGGGTTTTATTCGGGGCCATGACGAGGGTCGGCCGTTGCACTTTTTCAATAAGCCAGGCTGCGGTGGCAGATTTACCAGTACCCGTCGCACCCATCAGCACAATGTCCCGCTCACCACGGTTAATGCGGTCAGCTAATTCGGCAATGGCTGATGGCTGGTCGCCCGCCGGCTGATACTCGCTCACCACCTCGAATTCTTTGGCGACACGTTCGATGTCGCCAACAGGTCGGTGTTCAGAATGGGACAGCACGGGGTGTTCAGCAGCGAAAGCCATGATCCCCAGCATAATGATCAGCGATTTAGTACTCTAACCCTCGTGCATATTTCTTTAAACGCGCAGCGTAAGCGCCACAGTACTTTTGCTATCACAACAATAGCGTGCCTTGTGTCCATGATGCTTATCGACGCCCCGACTGCCACCGCCGAGCCCTGCTCCCGTCGCGCGGCTCCCGCAGGGCCTTCCCCTGTCAAGCCAACTATCCTCCGGGTCGAATGGCCTATCGAGCGGCGCTGGCAGCTCCAATCCGCCATGGTTGAACGGCTCCCCCGGCGAACTTCCTGTGCTGAAAGGCCACACCCAAGCGATCCAGTCGCTGACCGGCCCAGGCTCTAACCCCCGTACCGACCGCCTTTTCGACATCGCGGGCACCGACCTCGGCATCGCGTACAAAGATGCCGCCGGGCGCACCATGCTGGTATTCGGCGACACCATGGCCTGCGACGGCTCTGCTGGGGAATGGCGCAGCAATACCATCATGCGCACCAGCGACAATAACTACACCGACGGCGTAACTGTTGAAGAAGCACTGACAGAACGCGGATATGCACGACAAGGACGCGCTCGGGAGTTTATCCCTTCCTTGAAAGAACCAGGCGTTGAACACACCGTGATTCCCACCGCAGGTATCACAGTCAACGGAGTCCAGTACATTGACTTCATGTCTGTACGTAGCTGGGGACGCCCCGGCGAATGGTTCACCAACTACGCAGCAACCGTCTCCTCCACTGACGGTGAAAACTGGACAGTGGTGCCGGGATCCCAGCGTGCCAATAAAGGCCCATCGATGCCCGGCGGCGGACAGTACCGCGCCGGGAACGAGCACATTCAAATGTCAGCGTTTGTGGAACACGATGGATACATCTACCGTTTCAGCACCCCATCGGGGCGTGATGGCAGCGCAATTGTGGCCCGCGCCCCTAAAGCACACTTCCCCAAGGAAGACGCTTTCGAGTTTTTCGACGGTGCAGGCTGGTCAGCCACGCCAACACGAGCCGCAGCCGTGATTGACGGCAGCGTTTCCGAACTCTCGGTTGCCTGGAACCCCTACCTCGGAAAATTCATCGCCCTCTACATTGATGGCAATGGCATGGTGCTGCGGACCGCCGATTCCCCCACCGGACCGTGGAGCAGCAAACGCATGCTGGTGGATACCGCCACTATTGGCGACCTCTACGGTGGTTTCATCCTCCCCTCGAATAATGACCACAACCTGTATTTCGTGGCCACCACCTGGTCAAACTACAACGTGATGGTGATGCGCACCAACCTTAGTGAACTCTTCGGCGTTCCGCTCTTGGCATCCGGCGACATCAACCCTGATCCGGTTGCCGACGACGGCCTAGAGGTTGTTGAGGTTCTCAAGCCCGAGCAGGTCGCGGCCGCCACCGCCGATGACGGTGTGGTCACAGAGGACGACGTGGTGACACGTTAATTCTCACCACGCGACAACTGAGGCAGATCCGGACCTGCAGGCATACCCATGGCGAGACGAGCATCACGCATAAAATGAAGCCCCTCAATCGCAATTTCGCCTGCAAGTTCCGCCTGCCGCGGAGTCTGAGCGGAACCAAGACTTGCTTGCGCAGAGTTGTAACGCTCAGATGCTGTCCCAATGAGGCTTGTCGACGCCTCGTCTGTACCGGATGTCGTGAGCACTTCCGACCCCAACCGCTCAATCCAGCGACGTGCTTCGGCCTGTGCGTCCATCATCCGTATTTCTTCTTGCTGCTCGCCTTTGTTGCGCTCTTTAATCTGCTGAATAAATTGAAAAATGAAGGTGGATACTACCAGTACCAGCACGATAAACATGAACACTGGTACTGAACGCAAATGGTGAGAAAAACTCTGTTGGCACGCGACACTAAACCTATCTACTGAAAACGAACACGTCACAAAGTGGCGAGGAAGTCATCAACTTGCTTTGCAGAGATGATCGACGCCCATTATTGTCGATCAAAACATCCGCAGATGCGAGTCGAGTCACATCATCAACCTGGTGCGACATACGACGACGAACATCGTCTTCATCTAATCCGCGATGCTCAACCAACCGCCGCACGCGCTCCTCAATGTCAGTGTGCACAACAATGACCATATCCATCTCCTCGTGCAGACCCCGCTCCACCAGCAATGGCATGTCGTAGACTAGGAAGTTCTCTTTCTCTGCGGCCGCGAGGTCAAACTGCCGCTGGGTTTCCTGCTCAATTCGTGGATGGGTGATGGCATTCAGCGCATTGGTGGCTTCCTCAGTGGCGAACGCACGATTGGCCAGCTCTTGACGGTTGAGAGTGCCGTCGTCGTTGAGAATATCCTGGCCAAACACCTCCACAAGCTCAGCCAAGGCAGGTTGTCCAGGGTTCCACCACTTCACGAGCAATCTGGTCCGCATCGACAACACGAATGCCTTGATCCCGGAGCATCGCCGCCACGGTCGATTTGCCGCTGCCGATCCCGCCTGTCAGGCCAATGAGTAACATGTACTTCAGCCTAACAATGTGACAAGCCCCGTCGTGGTGACGGGGGCTTGTGATGAGTGATGTGACTAGTCTGACTTCTCAGATTTCGCCGTGGTGGTGATAATCACCGAGTCGGCAGTCACCTGGTCGGCTGGATGGCCTCCACCTTCTCAAAACTTCTTGGTGTTGGACACCACAACCGGGGTGATCAGCGGATAGCCAGCCGCCTTGACCACCTGCGGGTCAAAGGTGATCAACGGCTCACCCGCAGTCACCTTCTGGTTACGGGTGACATGGACATCAAAGCCCTCACCGCCGAGCTGCACCGTATCAAGACCCACGTGAATCAGAACTTCCACGCCGCTATCCAGGCGCAGTGCCTCGGCGTGGCCACTCTTCTGCACCATGAGCACCTTGGCATCTGCGGGAGCAACCACGATGTTGTTGCTGGGTTCGATGGCAACGCCATCGCCGAGACGACCACCATGCGAAAATCGGGTCAGGAACCTCCGACAATGGGAGAGCCTTGCCTTCAAGGGGTGCCGTCAGTTCGGTCACCGCGCCGGGTTCGAGGGCCGTCTTTGCAGGTGCTTCCGCCACTGCAGTGGCTGTGGCACTCGCGGTTGCCGTTGCAGTCGCTGCGGCAGCGACAGGAGCAGCAGCGGTGACCTCAGCAGAAGCTGCGGCAGCCGGGGCGTCGTCACCCGCAGCATCGTCCGAATCTTTCTTGCCTTCCTCAGCGGCGATCTGGGCCAGAACCTCAGCCTTCTCATCGGCGGAGCGGTAGTCGAAGAACACCACCAGCAGGAAGGACGTCACAAAGGCGACAGTAATACCAATGATGTAGCCGAAGGTTGGTTTCATGGCGACGGTGGTCAGTGCGGAGGTAAACACAAACGCATATGCCTTCACCGAGAACAGACCCATGACAACACCGCCAGCGAAACAGCCGGGAAGCAGACGCATGTAAGTCTTACGGAAACGCAGCAGCACACCGTACAGGGACGGTTCAGAAATACCGCCTACAAACCGGCCATCAAGCTACCAAAGGAAACCTGGCGCATCTGACGGTTCTTCTCACGCCAAGAAATAACAAGCACGCCGGCGACAACACCGAAGCAAGCGAAGTTCCAGGCACCCATGGGGCCCTGAATGAAGTCGTAACCCAGGGTGTTGATGTTCTGAATCATGATGGCATTCAGTGGCCAGTGCAGACCCAAGGGCACCAAGAACGGGTACAGCAGCGGAATCACAATAGCCAGAATGAACGGGGAGAAATTATTGATAGCTTCCAGCGCGCTGGAAATGCCATTACCTACACCGATACCGAAGGGGCCGAGCAGGAATGCCGTCGCCGGAATGAGGACCAGCAAACAAATAAACGGCACAAACACCATCTGCACTGCGGCTGGGATGATCCTCTTCAGGCCCTTTTCCAACCAGTACAGCGCGATAGCAGCAAGCATCGGCGGGAACACCTGCCCACCGTAATCATTCAGCACCATCGGAATGCCCCAGACGTCAACAGTGTAAATGTCAACACCCACCGAGTTTTGTGTCACCACGGTGTCTGGCAGCTCTTTCATGGCCAAACATTCTGGTGTGAGCAGGGCTGCCGGAATAGCGGCACCCACCCACTCGTTAGCGCCCAACTTCCTGGCAGCAGTAGCACCCACCATAATCGGCAGGAAATAGAAAACGCTGCGCCACATGCGTGCATGAACTGGAACGTTGGGGGCTGGACCTCGGCACGGAAATCCTGAATACCGGCAGTATCACACAGCACCAGAATCGTAATAATCAATGAGGCACCCAGCAGAGCCCACAGAATCGGGCGGAACGTGTCAGAGAGGAATTCAAAGCAGTAATCAACCCACCCGAATCGTCCTCGGACACCGCCGTATTCTTTCTTGCCGGAGCTTGCTGCTCTTTTCTTCGCCGCTCTTATCCACGCCCGGCAATTTGATGAGTTCCTGGTAATAATTGGCAACGTCGCCGCCCATCACCACTTGAAGGCCGGTTGAACCCTGAGGAACAACGCCCAAGACTCCAGGAATATCATCCAATGCGGTCTGATCAGCCTTGGACTGATCGACAAGCTGAAAGCGCAAACGCGTCGCACAGTGAGTCAGGCTGGCAATGTTGTCCGCCCCGCCCACATTGTCAAGAATCGACTGCGATGCCGTCGCAACTTTTGACGCCATGTTCGAACCTTTCGTATATATTACAGACCCAGGGGTTCCTGGACTGCAAGCACCAAGAGAGATACAGCGCGCAAAAGCCCGCTCCTACCACAAACCAAGCTGCAAATCCCTGTGAGTTCACCCACTTATGCCCGGTTCTCCGGTGATTCCCCACAATCTTATGCGTTTGAAGCAAAACATTCCAACATGTCCAGATAATGTCATATCCAGTAGGAGGCACACCGGAAGCAATCCTCAGCAGCGCTTTTTGCTAAAATCTGTGCTGTGGATTATCATGAAAGAAGAATCACACCATACCGTTTGTGTTGGTTATTGCTGCAACCTCTGCTAAAATGCCGCCCGACGATTTGCGATAGGTTGCTGTGAACCACAATGGCATCCGATGATCCCTGCTGTGATGCCGACAATGCAAGAACCTAAACAGTATTTATGCCGAGTAGGTCCATTGCTAGGATCGGAATTGGGGTGTTTTCGTGCTTGAGGGTGGACCTAGTTATCAGGGGAATGTTGGGGTTCATCAAACTCACACCCCGACAGGCGGAGCGCACATTTCGTAGGCCACAACAACCAGACTGCCACTCACGCTCTACCAAACTGCCAGAAAAACCAGGAAAAATGGCAGTTTGATAGACTGCATGGCGAGCCAAAAACATTGAACAGCGCTTGTGCAATATTTGCATGAAAGTATGCTTATCCCTGCCATCGAAAACAAGGCATTTTTGCGCCCGAACATAAGCATACTTTGCACGAGGCGTTTTCCCGCACGCAAAACACATACAAACAGCAGAAAACCCCCGGATTCTCGCGGATACGTCACAAGAACCTCAGGGGTTAATACTGAACGCGACAAATGGCGCGGTAACTGGTTAGTTAGTTGCCGGCCAGCTTCTCACGGAGGGCTGCAAGCTGCTCATCGAAGCGAGGGAGCTACTGACTCAGCCTCTGCGTCAGCGGCAGAGCTGCGGGTAGCAGCGGCGTCGTCAGACGAGTAGTTGGAAGGAGTGGAGCCTTCCTCAGCTGCGCTAGCGGCAGCAGCTGCGCGGTGGCGCTCAATCTGAGCGGTGTGCAGCTGGAAGCGACGCTCGGACTCGGCGTAACGGTCTTCCCATTCCTGACGCTGGGCATCGAAACCTTCGAGCCATTCGTTGGTCTCCGGATCAAAGCCCTCGGGGAAGATGTAGTTACCCTGCTCGTCGTAGGAGTCGGCCATGCCGTACTTCGACGGGTCAAAGTCCTCGGTGTAGTCCTCATCAGCCTGCTTCAGGGACAGGGAGATGCGGCGACGCTCAAGGTCAATGTCGATGACCTTGACCATTGCTTCTTCGTTGACGCCGACAACCTGGTCCGGCACCTCAACGTGACGCTCTGCCAGTTCGGAGATGTGAACCAGACCCTCGATGCCCTCTTCGACGCGGACGAACGCACCGAACGGAACCAGCTTGGTGACCTTACCAGGAACGATCTGGCCAACAGCGTGGGTGCGAGCAAAGACGCGCCACGGATCTTCCATGGTGGCCTTCAGGGACAGGGAGACGCGCTCGCGATCAAGATCAACGTCAAGGACCTCGACGGTGACTTCATCGCCAACAGCGACAACCTCGGAAGGATGATCAATGTGCTTCCAGGACAGCTCGGAAACGTGAACCAGTCCGTCCACACCGCCCAGATCGACGAATGCGCCGAAGTTGACGATGGAGGACACAACGCCCTTGCGGACCTGGCCCTTCTGAAGCTGGTGCAGGAACTCAGAGCGAACCTCAGACTGGGTCTGCTCTAGCCATGCACGACGGGACAGCACAACATTGTTGCGGTTCTTGTCCAGCTCGATGATCTTTGCTTCGATTTCCTGGCCGATGTAAGGATCCAGGTCACGAACGCGACGCATCTCAACAAGAGATGCAGGAAGGAAACCGCGGAGGCCGATGTCCAGAATGAGGCCGCCCTTGACAACCTCAATGACAGTACCGGTGACCGGCTCGTCCTTCTCCTTGAGTTCCTCAATGGCGCCCCAAGCACGCTCGTACTGTGCGCGCTTCTTGGAGAGAATGAGGCGGCCTTCCTTGTCCTCCTTGGTCAGAACCAGTGCATCAATTTCGTCGCCAACCTGGACGACCTCGCCCGGATCGACATCGTGCTTGATGGAAAGTTCGCGAGAAGGAATCACACCTTCGGTTTTGTAGCCGATGTCGAGCAGTACCTCGTCGCGGTCAACCTTAACGACGGTACCTTCCACGATATCGCCATCGTTGAAGTACTTGATGGTTGCGTCGACTGCGGCGAGGAAGTCCTCAGCGGAGCCAATGTCATTGACGGCAACCTGAGGGGTGTTGTTGGTGGGCATATGTAGAGTGCTCCGATAACAAATAGGAATAGAAAACGGACAGGATGCGAATCTTTCAAATCCCCACGTAGATGTGGGGTCTGATCTCACTAGAAAGCACGACCGACTCTCCTATTTAAAGTAACCACACTCTCCAGCACAGACACGCTCTAGACACCATAACGCATTTTCCCTGCTAGAGCAAATAGAATCGCATCACATGAGAGCATCCGAAGCCGTGACGAACCAGGAGTCCTCCGCAGCCAATCGCTCCTGGTGGGACTATGATGCCAACAACTACCATCAGGAGCATCCCAGTTACCTAGGTTCCACCTCCCCCACCGGCGAATTCTACTGCTGCCCTGAGATGCTTCACGAACGCGATATCCGCCTGCTTGGCGACGCCCGCACCTCCTGAGTGCTGGAGATAGGCTGCGGGTCTGCACTCTGCTCGCGCTGCTCGCGGCTGACGGCGCCGGGTTTGTAACGGGCTTTGACATTTCCGCCAACATGATCGCCCACGCAGGCGAGACCACAGTGCCGCTTGTTCAGGCCGACGCCGTGGACATGCCGCACCGCGATTCTTCCTTTGACATCGCCTTTTCCGCATTCGGCGCCATTCCCTTTGTCGCTGATTCAGCAGGCTGATGCGAGTCGCGCGGTCCCGCAACCGGAGGACGCTTTGTCTTTCCATCACACACCCCATGCGATGGATCTTCCTCGACAATCCCGGCGAAGGCAGCCTCACAGTATTCACCAGCTATTTCAACCGATCGCCCTATGTTGAACGCGACCCAGGCACCGGCACAGCAACCTACGTCGAGCATCACCGCACACTCGGCGACCGTATTCGCGAGCTCATAGCCGCTGGTTTCATTATCGACGACGTGCTCGAACCCGAGTGGCCCGACCACCTCACCGAAGAATGGGGGCAATGGTCGCCACTGCGTGGCAAACTATTCCCCGGAACGGCGATTTTTGTTTCACACCTGGAGGAAAACTCATGATTCCAGCGCACTGGATTGAGCACAGGCGTTCCGACGACCGCGAACTCGTCGGGTGGGTGGATCTAGACACCCACGCACCCCAACTGCTCCCCTACAATCGACTCGGCCAGCCCCTAGAACTCGTTGACTCCTGGGATGAGGCCGAAGCCGCCATTGACGCAATCGGGTTGCGTTGCCTTACCGGCAGATTCCAGTATCAGGCAGATGGTAGCGAAGAATTAACCGTTCGCATCAAGCATGTGTACGACGATCGCATCGTCCTGACCACCGCCCTTACTGATGCTATAGAGGATGTTGGCGAGGAAATCACCATTCCCTTCCCCGCGCCAGCGGCGTTACGCTAGCTCTATGCTGTACAAAATCTAGTCACCCTGCGCGATTCCATCGTTAATGATCAGCCGTGACGAGGCGAAAAAATATATGCCATCAACTACGAAGAAGAGTGGCCGCGTGAGGATCTGAAATATATAGTCTTGACAGTGATCTTGCAGAACAGCGCCGCAAGTTCAGGAACTTTATTGACCCCTGCTCTCCAGCATAGTGATTGGCCCGTCCAGGACATTCAGACGGACCAATCACTATATGGAACTACGAATAGAAGGATGTTCCGCCGTAGTCCCACCAATTGCTAACAAGCTTGTAGGAGTAGTGCGTATCTTCATATGCCCGAGCTAGCGAGACGCACTTAGTGCCTTTACCTTGAATAACGTCGAATGTGTGTGACGGTCCGCGGCGCGGATTGTCTGGCCGCAGCTCAACCGTGTAGTAGCCCCTGACTCTACTGGGCGCATAGTTGACGCAGAACTGATCATCACCATCGTTGTATGTCACGGTGATGGTCTCACCGGTTGCGTCCCCAAGCGTTTCGGTGAAGCTATTTGCAGCTGCTTGCGGGACAAGCACAACCGAAGCTCCAACAGCAACTAGCCCAGCAACCACAGCCCTCAGCGACGAACGTGGCTTCCACATAGTCTGACCTCCTGAGAAACAAATTTTCCTTTACATCTAGTTAGTATGCTTCCCAGAAAAATAGTTACAGCAGGTTGCTTGCGCAGGGGTGTTGGCAACTAAAGTGTTTTCATTTTCAATAGCCGAAATAAGTTATTACTGTATCAATTTTGCCATGCAAAAATTTAGCTAGCATTTTGTTATCTGAAAAACCCCTCGTCTGCTGAATCGATGCAAAATTCTCAGCAAACGGGGGTAGTTAATTCTAGTGCGCCGCTGCGTCCCAGTTTGGCCCATGCCCTGCAGATACTTCGAGTGGCACGGTCAGAGTGATAGCGTTGTCCATTTCACGTTCCACGATCTCCTGGACGTGGCCGAGTTCGCCGGGGGCGATTTCGACAACGAGTTCGTCGTGGACCTGGAGAAGCACGCGAGATGTAATACCTGCCTTTTTAAGGGCGGTGTCGACACGCAGCATCGCCACCTTAATGATGTCAGCGGCGGTGCCCTGGATGGGTGCGTTAAGGGCAGCGCGCTCAGCGTTTTCGCGGGCGACGCGGTTATCGGAAAGAAGTTCCGGCAGGTAGCGGCGTCGTCCGAAAAGCGTGGCGGTGTAGCCTTCATTGCGAGCTTCAGCAACCACGTCATCGAGGTAGCGTTTCACACCACCAAAACGCTCGAAATAGTTTTCCATGATGCGTTTCGCCTCGCCCTGCGGGATACCGAGTTGCTGCGCAAGACCAAAGGCAGACAAACCATACACAAGACCGTAGGACATGGCTTTGACGCGACGTCGCAATTCAGGAGTGACCTGGTCAACCGGGACGTCGAAAACGCGGGAACCAACATAGTTGTGCAAGTCTTCGCCGCGTTTGTAGGCATCGATCAGGCCGACATCACCAGAAAGGTGTGCCATCACGCGCATTTCAATCTGGGAATAGTCAGCGGTCAGCAGAGTCTCATAGCCGGATCCCACCACAAAAGCGGAACGAATTTTGCGCCCTGCCGGGGTGCGGACGGGAATATTCTGCAGATTCGGATCCGTCGAAGACAAACGCCCAGTGGATGCGACGGTTTGGTTGAATGTGGTGTGAATGCGACCGTCGGTACCAACGGCTTTAATCAACCCGTCGAGGGTTGTTTTCATTTTTCTGGTATTCGCGGTGCGCGAGCAAATGATCCAGGAACGGGTGAGGGTTAGTTACCGCCAGTGCCTCAATTTCCTTGGCCGCTGTGGAATAGCCCGTCTTTGTTTTCTTGGTTTTCGGCATGCTGAGCGTTTCAAACAACACAACCTGTAACTGCTTGGGGCTAGAAAGGTTCAAATTCGGATCGTCTGCGAGTTCGCGGGCAGCGGCTTCCTCATTTGCCACCATATCCACGAATTGGTCGCGTTGTTCCTCCAACGTGGCCACATCCACAGCAATGCCCGCAGCTTCCATGCGCGCGAGAACACCAATCAGTGGAACTTCCAGATCTCGATACAGCTCAAACTCGTTGATTTTCTGTAGTTCCTTGGTCAACTCCACTGCAAGTTCATAGATTGCAGACGCCTGATCTATGAGGGGCCGGGAGTCATCCGGGGCGTCGAGAAGCGACAATTGACCAGTGTTTTCTTCCTCGGACAGTTGCCGCTGCAAATGCCGCTGATACACGTCCTTCAATTCGTAGGTGCGCTGGCCCGGACGCAACAAATACGCGGCAATAGCGGTGTCCTGCACAATGCCATTCAGCTCGAAACCACGCCCAGCCAGCATATGAAACGCAGCCTTCGCATGATGCAGGTACTTCGGGTTTTCCGAAGCCAACCACTCCGCCAGCACCCGCTCCTCTTCCTCCGTGATCGCCGCAAGATCAACAGCAACGGCGCGGGACTGGGCGTCGAGAAGCGCCAGCGACCACGCGTCACCCCCCGCAGGCTGAGGATTCCCGGCAACCGCAAGCGCCAAACCCTGCCCCGCGCGGGCCGCTAGCCACTCGCCCAGAGGTTGCGTATCGACGACTACCTCACGCGCCGTTTCCTCCACAACGTCCAGCGCCGCGCCGTCCGCCTCAACCACCGACAACACCCGCTCACGCAAATTCGTGCCAAATCTCAGTTCATCAAACTTGGCGGCAACCTCAGCCACCTGTGCAGGCTGCAGCTCCAGCTGATCCGGCGTGACAGGAAGAGAAACATCCTTCACCATCGCCGTGAGATCGCGATTCAACTTCACCTGTTCAAGGCGCTCGCGAAGGCTGTTACCCACCTTGCCTTTCACCTCATCAGCATGATCCAGCAAGTTAGCCAGAGATCCGTACTGCACGATCCACTTCTGCGCCGTCTTCTCCCCCACCCCGGGAATGCCCGGCAGGTTATCCGAGGGATCACCTCGCAGCGCGGCGAAATCCGGATACTGCTGCGGTGTTAAACCGTACTTCTCCTCCACCGCATCCGGGGTAAACCGGTGCAACGTGCTCACACCGCGCATAGGGTAAAGCACCGTGGTTGTGCCATTCACCAGCTGAAACGAGTCGCGGTCGCCCGTGACAATCAGGGTTTCAAACCCAAGGCGCTCGGCGGCTGTCGAAAGCGTGGCGATAATATCGTCGGCCTCGTAGTTCTCCTTCTCCAAGGTGGTGATTCCCAGCGGCTCAAGCACCCTGCTTAATCAACTCAACCTGACCCTTAAACTCCTCGGGCGTGGCATCACGCTGAGCCTTATACTCGGGAAACATCTCCGAGCGGAACGTGTGGCGCCCAACGTCAAAACGCCACGGCCACGTGCGTCGGCTGCTCCTCCCTTGATGAGGTTAGTGAGCATCGACAAAAACCCATACACCGCGTTCGTGTGCTGGCCACCCGTCGTGGCGAAGTTCTCTGCAGGCAGGGCGTAAAACGCGCGAAAAGCCATCGAATGCCCGTCAATGAGCATCAGACGACGCGGGGTATCTGAGGTGCGGGTAGGGGTTGTTGCTGGCGATGCTGCTGGAGATGTTGTGGAAGTCACGCACCCAATACTATTCAAAAACCCCGACACGACCATGATGGGGTCCTGGTGAGCGCTGCGGCTCGCTGCGCTGGGCAAGCGGTATGCAATGCAGGCAGTGGTGCCGCCGTATGGGATAAAGTGCGATTTTCCCTTTTGTGGCTAGATGCGCTAACATCTCTTCCGGTACGCCCCAGTAGCCCAATTGGCAGAGGCAACGGATTCAAAACCCGTCCAGTGTGAGTTCGAGTCTCACCTGGGGCACTGTTGAGACACCCCGCCCACCCGCATTTTTGCGGTGGGCGGGGATTTTGCTGAGGTTGCTGCGACTCGGTCTCACGCGTTTGCAGGCTATGGATAGCCCTCCTCTCGCCCTTCTCGCAACAACTAGCTCAGGAGACACACCAGTAACCAGCCGCTGTCTCAAGTTTTTCAGATTGGTTAGGCCTACAGGACAACATCATTGATCCTGTCAAGTTTGTATATGCTCCGCACAAAAATGGGGTGCTATCGTACTGATGATATAAACCCACATACTGACTTTGTGCACCAACGTTGTTCAACTGGCTGACATGCCATCTTCTTAGCATAAGAACGTCACCCGTTGGCTTTTTCCGGTTTTTAACACTACAAAAATGAGGGCCAGCTTGCCGGAGCAGCAACGAGGCCCGAACCCATGACGATTCCATCTCCATCACAGCATCATGACCCACAGATCTTAAGAGGGCAGAAGCCGTGGATCACCCCAACCAACGTGGCATCAGCGTTGAGGCGTCCTGCACTGCGCTGGAGCAAGGAGAAGCGGGATGCCGTACTGCTACCTCGTACGATCCGCCACCGCAGCTGACTACGCTGGATGACAACAGAGAACTCTTCGGAGAAACTGGCTAAAACAAGTGAATGGGAAATAGCGATCCCCAAAACCGGCCTATCGCCATCCACAAAGATAGTGGCGACCACTGCTGTCGTTGCGGAAATTGAAGATAGGCATTGAGGACGGAAACCCACGTTGCTCGCAAAAGGAGCATGCACTGAGCATTTCTACAAGAGCGGCGTAGAAAGCAGCTTGTTCTGCTGATCACGACCAGCTCCCATCAAAAGATAGCCCCAGAAGATGACACAAGTCCACAGAGCGCTTCCGAAATTGGGTACTACTCTACTACTGAGATAAAGCTGAACTAGAATGAGATTTCCTGCCGCTCGATTGTCAAAACGGTCTTTCCACAGGCTTTGTCATGTCAGAATTCTACTGACCCCATCAGCTAGTGCCATCGACGACAAGCAACCCCGGATATCGGAGGGTGACGTTGACTTCAGCATCACGACGGCTTAATCCTGATCGTATTCAAACCGCCAGGTTGCGCAGGCAGGACTCAGCAAAACGAAGGCAGCTCAACTACTTGGAATTACTCCGCACCCTTTCAACATATGAAAAATCTGGTGCTCCAGTATGCAAAAGCCAGAGGACTAGCAGACACCTTTTGCTTCACAACAGCGTTTCTCGATAAGGCTGAATGCCCATCAATCTACTGAAACAGGCTGACTTTTTCGAGAGGACAAAGTATCTGCTGCCACTCAAAGGCGTTACTATGCCGCAGGGCAGCTCGGCTTTTGCTCGATCAGTGGATCAGCTCTAGGTTCAACCTTCCAGAACCTGATCTACCAAAACCCTCCCGTGGACATGACCCACGTTTAGCAGCTCAACTCGTGCGACAATCATGGGGATTTCAGTGTCATGCACCATCATCAAATCTGATTCAGCTATGCGAATCGAAGGCATCCGAGTTCACGGACTACCACCAGTTGGTGATGCTGTAGATGCATTCTCTGTTGGAATGATGGTGCCTTTTATTTTCCTCGTTGACGATCGCACGCCTGAAGGCGTGCGGGTTTGATGTTGCACAGCAAACCTGACACCCACTCTTTTACATTCAAACTCCGCTATGATCCCTAAATCAGAGTGTGAACATCAGGCCAACGAGTTCGCATCGGAAATTTCTATTTCCACAAACCGCAATATCTGAATATCTCCATAATGCTCCATTAAACGAAAATCCTTGCTGTCAAGAGCAGTTTCAAATATCAGCAGCTGCAGCCATTCACGCGGCACATAAAAGTTGGGCAACTGTCAGACTGGACCTACAGGAAACTTTCACGGAGAATTGAGCGACGCGGTTTCAAATTCTGGCGAGCCGGGTGGAATGACATCATATGAGAGATCTCGGCGTTTCCATTAGTTTTGAGATGCTTCAAGATCGAGGTATATCTATTTCAGTACTGCTGATGATCTAGGTTTCCATCCGGAGGATGTCCATATCTTGACGCTACAAACAAAGCTTCATGGGATTAACACGAAGCAACAGACCACTGTTACTGAAGGAGTACAACATAAAACTGAAATCTAAGCTGGAATTTCACCGTTGTGAAACTAAGTTTTTAAAAAATTTAGCTGACACCAGCCCGCTTCATTCAACACTGATCCACATCAATCCAGCCTGCACCCTTTTTCAATAATTATATTTCACTTCAACCCACATTAAGATGGACAAGTATTTAATAAAAGGAAATTTTATAATACACATCAACAACTAATGCCGACCAACATTTCCCACCGGGAAATTATCATAGCTAATAGCAGCAAAGATACTATCCCCGAAAAACCATTTTGCGCGATCAAGATAAAATTTTCTGTATATATCTTTTAGGCATGGTGATAACGTGCGAACCATAGTCGATGGATGCTTAACAAATATCCACCATCACCCACCTAGCGACCCATATCAAACACTTCAAGGAGGGTTCACTATGAAATTCGCACAGTCTATTCCAGCATCCATTGGGGCAGCAGCCATTCTTGTCGGTGCCCCAATGACGACAAATGACGGCAATGGCAGTTCCCGGAGGTCAGATTAAAGAGACTGAACCCACTACCCAAGCCACAACCACTCAGGCCACTAAGGCAAGACCTCAGGCGTCCAACACCAAGAAAAGTAGTGATATTGATGACCAGGCGATTGTCCTTCAACAGTTCGCAATAGAGAAGGATGGGCAAAAAGGTTTAATGAACAAGCTGCCGAAGACGCTGGCGTATCCGATCTAATTCTGAAATCAGGCAAGAAATACAATGCTATTTCCGAGAGCAGGAATGGGACCGACGAGTTCACAGTTCATCGAAATTATTGTGGTCCGAATCATAGCGGTCCTGGCGCGCCAATTGACGCCCTCGATCGGCTATAGCAAGAGCATTATAAATGCTATGGAAAAAGGATATCGCGCATGCTCATCTGACTCCGATCTAATAAAGGGAATCACATGAAATTTGGGAAAATTTAGGGGCTGAGAGGAACAACAGACAGCTATTTCAATAGCTATAGCTTTCGCCGCATAAGCATCTAACTGTAATCGCAATTAAATTGATTGCGGTAAGATTGATCCCTACGCCCACACGACGCTTTTCCCCGCTTAACAGGTACGAGTACGCATCGATCCTCTGCTCAATACTGATCATCGTTTTCCCCTTCGTGGATCACTACGTGCCTCGGCTTTATGACCTAGGGGTTCTTGATTATTTGGATTTCACGATGCCTCTGGAAATTATCCCGGTCATACTTTCCCTATTGTGCAAAAGCGTTCGGTGTGGGCTGCCTTGCACTCATAGCAGCTTTTTCCCTGATTCTACTGACATAGGCCATCTTCACTCGAGGCACAGATCCTATATATCATGTCGGGCAGCCGGACTAACCTGGTATAGTAGTTTTAATTCGGGGGCCATATCTTCATGCATGTGTCAGGTGCTGTACTTTTTGTGAACGCTCAGCATTATACATTGTGCACGCCCTCAACTCTGCTGGGACCATGACTATACACCAATCACCCCAGCTGGTTCCTAATCCCAAGACTGCCACTATTTTGCTCACTGTGACAATTATTCTATGACTCACTCGCCTTGTCAAAACCCCTTACCTAAAGCACGTGCGACTGTTCTAGATTGTGATTTTAACCATACTAATTTCTCATACTAATTTGAATCGGGTGATCTTTAGCTACATATACCATTCTTGGAGTAGGCATTTGTCCTTTGACGACACTGTGCAAGATCCAACAACAAAGGTGGATGGAAAATTTTTAACACCACCATGCCCAGAAGTTAATAGTAATAGATGAAGTGGTTTTACGTAACGACGTTTAAACCTTAGATCTACATAGATAGGAAAAATGAATTTTATTTTTCTTTATTTGAAAATTTTCAACTTCACCGTAAGCAAACACGACCAATTTCTTGCCCACACCAAGCCCACCAAAATGCCTGACGCAAAACCAGCATCTACAACCAAAATGGCTAGCAGTTAACTGGCTTTATTCGAGTGGCTTCACATTGTTCACCACCGCTTTTAAGCTTGCCAACTTCGTAGTAAATACTGCGCTGCTGATAGCTCCAGATGCTGACTCGCGCACGTTACCGGCAGTATGGATTATTTTTGCTGCCTTTTTCCACGGCAGGCGACCATGTGTGGCGGTAAGCATCAAGAACAAGCGTAGATGTGATACGGCAGGTAACGTTAAACACTTGAGGGGCAGTGGGTCAAGGCACAGCTACCCACAGTCTCAAATCGTCATCAGGCTGCGCGTTCAATAGACACGACTAGTATCTGCGGAGACGTACCCCACCCTCACGCATCAACTTCAACTCCCTGTGGATTTCGCAGATCTTTCTGTATTCTATAAAGTGAAGTTTTTGGTTTTGCGATTCCGTATAATATCGCTGCATTCAGCTCAAAAACCTCGACATACTTAGTTGGCTTCTTGTGCCCATCAGTGTAGCTGATCTCGACCGTCATCTTCTCGGGTAGTCCTTCCACAGAAGTGGCGGATCCATTGCCCGTTGGATGCCAGAACATGGCCGTAATTTCGTAGCCCGGTACCCAAGTTCGGATTGGCTCACATAAAAGGCGCTCACGCACAATGCTCAACAGATTCTGGTTAAAATGTGATCGTTCTGACCGCTCATTTAACTCAATGACTTCCAACTCTGGTAACGGCGGATCGAACCTGAAACACACATTGTGCGCAATAGTTTGCCCAACATTGGAGATTGCAAGCTCATAATGCGAAGCATAGTCCTCAGTAATGCGCAGGTGAGCCTGCATCATTGGCCTAGTTCGCTCTTTTTCGAAAGCTTTGGCCTGACGGAAAGTAATAACAGCTACGATGAGAGTGCCCAGCGTGTGGCGACGCCAAGATCGCGTTAATAACTATAGTAATGTAGTCAACATCCATGGAAAAATCATAGCAACTAGTCAACCCACACATTCAGAATAAGTGTAGAAAGAATTCTGTAGCACTAATAATCTCGCGTTCGTCGCCAGGTGATTTTCTTCATCAGAATACAGATTGGAACATTATAGGACCCTAAAGTATGTGACTCTATGTCCAACGGCACTAACAAAGGTCTCCAGAAGCATAGCCAATTCGATATCATTCTATTTTGACTAGAAGTAGCGATTCTGGTAAAAACCCAGAGTCAGTAGAGTATCACGTGTGATTACACGCTTCATTACTCCAGACACACAACACCCACAACGATGACGCCGCCGCCCACGTCAACGCCTGTGGGAATACGTTTCGTTCATTTCTATCGCCCAGATTGACGCGGACTATAGCGAAATCTTCTGCGATATGACGAACCTGCCGCTTGATCTTGCTGACGCATCGGCAAAGGTCAAGCGGTTTTTCGATGCTTACAGTGAGTTTTTCCTGCTGCCCAGGGTTTGTCACGGCGTCGTGATAGCGATAACGCTCTCCCTACCCCACGTGTTTTTCCAGTTCGGCGGGAGCATGCGGAGCTGTTGGCGGCGCAGCTGTTTGACTATATCTGCGCCCTCAAGGACCTCTAAAGCACCCAACCACCCTCAACTAGCTTTTAAAGAAAGTACCAACAACTTAACGGAGGGTGTGACCATGCGTTAGAATCCCACGCATGGCAATTGATCAATGCCGGGCATTGCGCCGCAAACTCAACCGGCTCACTGCACTCAGCAAGCTCAGCAGCCCCACTAGCTTCACTAGGCTCATGGCAACTGTTGGTTGTGCGACGCTTATGTACACAACAGCAGCGTGCGTGACCAACGACGAGGCTGGCTTACCTGATGGCTGGGATCCTAGTTCAGTGTCGGTTGACGCCGAGGCGCAGGCTTTGGTTCCGCCGAGCGTGGCCAAGCGTGGGACGTTGATCATTGGCTCGAATCCGCCGTTTGCTCCGGCCGAGTTCAAGGATTCCCAAGGCACCATGATTGGTTTTGATATTGATCTGGCTCGCGCCGTCGCGGAAACCCTGGGGTTGAAGCTTGAGGTTCGGGAGATGGATTTCAATTTGATTCTTCCCGCTGTGGCTGCCGGTTCGCTTGATTTCGGGGCTAGTGGCTTCACGGATAATGAGGAACGACGCAAAAACTTCACGTTCGTCAATTACCTGACCGCCGGAATCCAGTGGGCTGCCCGCCCGGATAATCTCATCAATCCGAGATGATGCGTGCGGGAGGACGGTTGCGGTGCAGCGCGGCACGGTGTCGGACACGGACGACGTCGTGAAGCGGTCCGAGGATTGTGTTGCACAGGGCAAGCCGCCGATCACCAAGCTGGCGTTTGAATCCTCCGATGCCGCCGCCACCGCGCTCATTCTTGGTCGCGCTGACGCGTTGTCTGCGGACTCCCCTGTCACCGCCTCACGCCGTTGCACGCCCGGACGGCAAGATCAAGACGGTTGGCCCGCTTTCCGACGCCGCGTCCTACGGCTGGCCCGTTCCCAAGAACTCTGAACTCACCCCCGCACTGGTTGCGGCCCTGGATTCGTTAATCCGCAACGGCGAGTATGAACGCATTATGAAGCAGTGGGGTATCGAAGAGGGCCTGGCTGATCAAGCGCTCGTCAACGGTGAACCACCGACAACACCATAAGGTAGTACTATGTCTGATCTTTCAGCAGCACCACAGGCAGCAACACCCAGCCCATTCAGGCGAAACCGCTGAAGCATCCAGGTAGGTGGGTTTCCGCCACCATCCTGCTGGCTTTGTTTATGCTGTTCATTTATTCTTCCGCCGTCAATGAGGCGTTCGGGTGGCGCACGTACCGCGCGTACCTGTTTGATACGCGTATCGCCACGGCTGCTTTGCATACGCTGGCACTCACTGTGCTCGCTATGCTGATCGGCGTCATTTTTGGGAGCGATTCTGGCGGTGCTGCATGTCCCCAATCCGGTGCTACGCGGGTGAGCTGGGTGTATCTGTGGATTTTCCGAGGGACCCCCATCTACGTGCAGCTGGTGTTCTGGGGTTTGCTCGGCCACATTTACCGCAGCATCAATCTCGGATTCACAGAGATCAGCCTGGAAGAAACCCTGAAAAACGCGTTCCTCCTCGCGGTGGTTGGCCTCGGCCTCAACGAATCCGCCTACATGGCTGAGATTGTGCGCGCTGGCATCCAGGCTGTCCCAGAGGGGCAGATTGAGGCATCAAAAGCCCTGGGTATGAGCTGGTGGCAAACCATGCGCCGCACGGTACTCCCCCAGGCAATGCGCATTATTATTCCACCGACCGGCAACGAGCTTATCTCCATGCTGAAAACCACATCACTGGTGGTTGCCGTGCCGTACTCGCTGGAACTGTTCGGGCGGTCCATGGATATTTCCTACAGCCTGTTCGAACCCATCCCACTGCTGATGGTCGCCGCCACCTGGTACCTAGTAATCACCTCGATATTGATGGTCGGCCAGTTCTACCTGGAGAAATACTATGAGCGCGGGGCCACCCGCAACCTCACCTCCCGGCAACTCGCCTCGCTTGCCGACGCCGAGGGCAAGCTCCCGGCAACGTCTCCGTCCACCCCGTTCCCCCACAGGAGTAGGCCATGTCAGACATCATGATTGACGCACAGCAGGTGTGCAAAAACTTCGGCCAGCTCCAGGTACTCAAAGGTATTGACCTGCAAGTTCCCAAGGGAAACGTCACCTGCCTGCTCGGGCCGTCCGGCTCCGGGAAGTCCACTTTCTGCGGTGCGTGAACCACCTGAGAAAATCACCGCCGGGCGGCTGTACGTGGACGGTGATCTGATCGGCTACCGCGAGCGCAACGGCACACTGTACGAAATTTCCGAACACGAGGCCGCACTTCAGCGCGCCAACATTGGCATGGTGTTCCAGCAGTTCAACCTGTTTTCGCACCGCACGGTGCTGCAGAACATCATCGAGGCCCCGACTCAGGTGAAAAAGGTCCACGCCAAGGAGGCGGAAACCCGCGCCATGGAGCTGCTAGAGCGTGTGGGTTTGGCGCACAAGGCCGACGCCTACCCCATCCAGCTGTCGGGCGGCCAGCAACAGCGCGTGGCCATCGCCCGCGCCATGGCCATGGAGCCCAAGCTCATGCTGTTCGACGAACCCACTTCCGCGCTTGACCCGGAACTCGTCGGAGAGGTCTTGGGGGTTATGCGTTCCCTTGCCGAGGATGGCATGACCATGATGGTGGTCACCCACGAGATTGGCTTCGCACGCGAAGTCGCCGACCAGGTGGTATTCATGGACGGCGGCGTAGTGGTGGAGTCGGGAACCCCCGAGCAGGTTATTGATAACCCGCAGCACGCCCGCACTCAGGAATTCCTGTCCAGCATCCTGTAGGGTTCTAGAATTTCGCGCGAATTGCCTGCGCCACCACATCGGGCAGTAGGCCCTGAACGTCGCCCCATAGCGGGCGACTTCTTTGCATAGTGTGGAGGAAATGTAGGCGTAGCGGGGGTCGGTGAGCAGGAAAACGTGTCCACCTTGGAGAGGTGCTGGTTCATCTGTGCCATGGGCAGCTCGTATTCGTAGTCGAGGCTGCTGCGCAATCCTTTCACCATGGCGGTGATGCCGTGCTGCGTAGTGTAGTCCACCAACAGCCCAGACCAGGTGTCCACATCCACGTTGGTTAGGTGCGCAGTGGCCTGCTCAATCAAAGACACCCGCTCGTCCACACTGAACAGCCCGGTTTTGTTGGGGTTGTGCGTGACCAACACAGTCACCTGGTCGAATTGCCGCGCGGAGCGCTCAATACTGTCAATCTGCCCCATGGTCACGGGGGTCGAAGGAACCTGGGCAAACCACGCGCATGCTAGTCCTCCTCACCTGCTAAATCAGCATGGTAGACGGCCATGTCCATGCGTGCGATGCCGTAGGTGCGTTTCTTCAGCTTCTGCGTTGTGGGAATGAAGCACTCGGGCCAGTCGGTTTCGGGCGAGTTGACGTTGCGTTCCACAACGACTGCCGCGCCGTCAACAAGTGTGGGAATGAGTGCCTCCAGCATTTCCCGGACGGATTCATCAATGAGTTCGTACGGAGGGTCCGCCAGCACCATGTCGAAATACTCGCGCGGGGCGTGGGCGAGGTAGGTTGAGGCTTTCATCTCCTCCACCCGCACGTTCGGATGCTTTTGACTACCTCGATGTTGCGGCGAATCACCTCTGCTGCGGCGGGGTCGTTCTCCACCAGCACCACTTCTTCAGCGCCTCTCGACGCCGCCTCCAACCCCAGCGCGCCCGAACCCGCAAACAGATCAAGAACACGGGCACCCGTAAATCCAAACCGTACCTGCAGAGACGAAAACAGCCCTTCCCGCGCCCGATCAGAGGTGGGCCGAGTACCTTCCGGCGGCACGGTAATCTTCCTGCCGCGCGCCTCACCTGCACTAATTCGGGTTTGCCCCATCTCGGGTTAGCCCTCCCCCAATTCCAACAGCACATCGCCGCCAACAACATCGGCGTAGTCGACATGGGCATGCTTATCGACGACCCCCGGACCCGGCGCGATCACGGGGGCTTCAAGTTTGACCGTCTCAACGATGGCTACCACGTCTCCTGTGGTTACAGTGGAGCCTTCTGGCACGGTGTAGTGCACGATGCCAGCAAAGGGTGCGCAGATTTTCATGGTTGACAGCTTAACTCAGACACGAATCTTTTTGGTGCTAAGACTTGTCCAAATACTCTTGACGTTCTAAGGCGACGTCGCTGACCAGCTGTTCGGCGAGTTGTTTGTTGCGTGCGACAAGTTTTTCTGCGTCTTCGGTGGCGCGTTCGATGATGGCCGCGTCATCAAGGAAGTTCAGGAATTTGACTCGCCGGTATGCACCGGATTGTGCTGTTCCGAGGACGTCTCCTTCTTGCCGGGAGCGGAGGTCAACGTCGGCGAGTTGGAATCCGTCGGTGGTGTTGGCGATGGCGACGAGCCGTTGGTAGGAAGGTGTGTCTTGGGATTGGTCGGTGTGGAGGAGACACACACAGAGTCGAACCCGCCGCGCCCGACGCGTCCCCGCAACTGGTGGAGTTGGGAGACCCCAAAGTTGTCGGCTTCTCGGATGTACATAACTGTGGCGTTGGGGACGTCAATGCCCACTTCGATGACGGTGGTGGAGACGAGAATATCGATTCCCCCGGCAGCGAAGTCCGACATGACGCGGTCTTTTTCTTCGCCGCGCATCCGTCCGTGTAGGAGCCCTACGTTGAGGTCTGGGTATTCCAGTCTGCTGAGTTGGTCGAACATGTCCATGACTCCCCCGTCTCCGTCAATGCGGGGGCAGACGACGTAGGCTTGTCGCCCGGCTTCTGCTTCTTCCCTGATGCGTTGCCAGGCACGCATCACCCAGGGGAGTTTCCAGCCGGGGACCACGGTTGTGCTGATGGGTCGGCGTCCACCGGGGAGTTCTGTCAGGGTGGATACTGCGAGGTCACCGAAGGTGGTCATGGCGATGGTGCGGGGAATGGGGGTGGCCGTCATAACAAGGAGGTGTGGAGTGACGCCGTTGCGGCCTTGGTTGCGGAGGTGGTCGCGCTGTTCCACACCGAAACGGTGTTGTTCATCCACCACTACCAGGCCGAGGTCGAAAAATTCCACGCCTTCCTGGATGAGGGCGTGGGTGCCCACCACGATGTCGGCTTGGCCTGACACGATGTCCAGCAGTGCGCGTTTCTTGGCGGATTGGCTCATGGAGCCGGTGAGCACAACCACGGTGGCGGGGACGGCGGCGTCGCTGAGCAGTTGCGTGAGGGCGCGGGCGTGTTGGACGGCCAACACTTCGGTGGGGGCAAGTAGTGCGCACTGCCTGCCTGCGTCCACCACTTGCAGCATGGCCAGCAGCGACACGATGGTTTTGCCTGACCCCACTTCGCCTTGCAGGAGGCGACTCATGGGGGTTGCTGTGCTGAGGTCGGCCTCTATCTCGGAGAGCACGTCCACCTGGCCGTCGGTAAGTGCGAACGGCAGCCGGGAAAGCAGCGAGGTTCGGTATCCTTCCGCCAACGGCGGGCAGGTGGGTGCCACACGCGCCGACACATCTGCCCTCCGCAGCGCCATGACCAGCGCCAGGGATAGTGCTTCGTTGTATTTCAGCCGTTCAATTAGAGGCTCGACGCCGCGGGAATCCGGACGGTGTATACCTCGCACTGCCTCATCGAACGACACCAGCCCCTCGGGCACCACATCCAGCGGTTCGGGCACGGGGTCAGTGTGGTTGAGCACTTCATTGATCGCGCCCAGGACACGCCACGAGGGCACCGCCTTGGTGCCGGGATAGACGGGAAGAAACTCCATGCTGGAGAGAAGTTCCTGCATGGAGGAGGCATCCCCATAGGCGCTCAGCGAACGCAAACCGCCGCTCCCGGCACCAGTGCGGGGGCGATTTCCCTTGTCTCCCTTCAACAGCACATAGGTGGGGTGTGACAGCTGCGGATTACCCCGGTAGAAGGTCAATTTTCCGGAAAACATGGCGCGCGCGCCTGCGACAAGCTGCCGGGCGGGAAGTTTCGCCTGGAAAAACGTGGCACCGATTTGTCCGCCGGAGCCATCAGAAATGACCACCTTGTGCATCATTTTTCCGCTGGAGGTAAAGCTAGTGTGTTCCCACACAATCTCCCCGACGCAGGTGACAATATCCCCCTCATTCACCGTGTCCAGGTTCACACCTGTGCCGTGGTGGGACCAGGTGCGTGGGTAATGTTCCAGCAAATCCTGGACAGTCCGATAACCGAACGCTTTGGCCAACGCCTTTGCTTCTTTGTCAGGCAGCAGGTCGCTGAGCGGTCGGTTATCTACCCACCCCAACACAGTTTCTACTCCACCCCAATCTCCACGCTGTACTTCATTCCTTCCGCAGGGTACATGGCAATATCCACATCGCCCCACGGTTCTAGGAACCGTTGTAGCACATCTAAGTCAATATCGGCACGGGCATCGTCGGTGGCCAGGATGGTCACCATTTCGCCGCCGGATTGAAGAAGCAGGTCACAGGTGCGATTAACGGCGTCTTGAATATTTTCCTCCACCAGAACAATTTGGCCACCTGACTCGACGAGGATGTCGCCTTTCGAACACGCTCCCGCTTGAGTCAGCGCCGCCCGAGTCGCCGGGTGCATATCTGCGGTGCGCATGTTGTTTGCCGCTTCCGTCATGGCGTAGGCGTCCACTGCGACAGGCTGGGTCGGATCATGCACTGCCAACGCCGCCAAGCCGTTGACAAGCTTTGATGTAGACAAGATGGTCATGGATCGCTCGGAAGCATGGCTCGCGAGTTCCGCGGATACCAATTCCCGCTTGGACAGCATGCCGTTGGGCAGGAAAATCACCTCGGATGCCGAATACCTGCGCACAGCGGCGACGATGCGGGAGACGATTTCGACCTCATCCATGTCCTCGTCCGCGCTGGTGGTCACCACCACGGCACCAGCGTCCTGGAACAAGCGTGCCAACGTGCCTTCCGGTGCCACCGCCAACACAATGCGTGTGGGCGCGTCGACCTTGGTGGGATCGGGCAGCACCTCCAGCCGGAGCCCAGTCACCTCGCCGAGGGCAAAGGCCGTTTCGATCACCTTGCCGGCCTCGGCGCTGTGAATATGCACCAACGCAAATGTTTCAGTCTCCCGAGCGATGGCCAGGCTGTTTCCCAGTTCAGACAGGCGCGACTCCAACTGTTCTAGGTACATCTGTTCTGAGACGTGGAAGAAGAACATCACCTCCAGTTCCTGCTTACTGCCGTGGGAACTGGGACGATCAATTGGGTGCCGTGGCTCGGGCACCGGATCGGGTTGCCTGCGATGCCTGCCCGGCGAATGTGACGGCGCCGCCGCCAGCGTGCCCGGAGTGTCCAAAAACGTGGGACGCAGCACTGGAACGGGGATGATTCGACGCCTTCGCACCAATGTGCTGCACGCTTTGCAGTCCGGACATGCCCGCAGACACTCCCTGCGGCACCGCCATCAGTGGCTCGGGAATGCGCTCATCCTCGCGGCCTTCGATTTCATCCAGCAGCGTTTCCATCAGGAACACAAACCCTGGCCACCAGCATCAACGACACCGGCATCGCGCAACACATCAAGTTGGGATGGGGTATTAGCCAACGCCGTGCGCGCTGCATCCACTGCCGCTTTCACCACGGCATGCAGGGAATCATCGTCTTCCTCATTCGCGGCTACCGACGTCGCCCGTAGCACTGTCAGCACGGTCCCCTCTACTGGGTCCGTAATGGCACGATCCACCATATCCAACGCAATGGCCAGGCTATCGCGCACCGCCGTCCCGTCGATGTTTCCATGTGCCGCGACCTGAGCGATGCCGCGCAGCACTTGGGTAAGCACCACACCGGAGTTACCGCGCGCACCGCGCACGGAGCCGCTGGCCAGTGCTGCGGCAACATTGTGCACACTGGGAACCTCGGAGCCGGATTCTTCGAAAGCAGCAAACAATTTGTCAGCTTCCGCCAAGGCGGATTCCATAGTGTGAGCCATATTGGAACCCGTGTCCGCGTCCGGCACGGGAAACACATTCAGGGCGTTGAGCTCGGCGCGCCTAGCGGATAGGCATGCCACCGCCCTGCCAGCCCAGCTGTGCAAGGCAGCACCATCGAGACGCGTCGGATATGCCATAGCAAACAAGTTTACAACTGCCAGTTCACAGGCTCCGCACCCTGTTGCACTAAAAGTTCATTCGCGTGGCTGAACGGCTTGGAACCGAAAAATCCCCGCGCCGCTGACAATGGTGAGGGGTGCGGCGAGCAAATGCACGCAGTATCTCCTAAGAACTTTTGCGTGTTCTGCGCGTCACGGCCCCACAAAATTGCGACCAAAGGTTTCCCGCGCTCAGCGAGGGCGCGAAGAGCATGTTCAGTCACCTCTTCCCAGCCTTTGCCACGATGCGAACCTGCCTTACCTGGCTGTACGCTTAGGACGCGGTTGAACAGCGCCACGCCTTGTTCCGACCACGGGGTGAGGTCCCCGTCTTCCGGCATGGGCAGGCCAAGATCGCTGGAATATTCTTTAAATATATTCACCAAACTGCGCGGCAGTGGCCGCACACCCGGCGCAGTGGAAAACGATAGCCCCATGGCGTGCCCGGGCGTGGGATACGGGTCTTGCCCTACGATAATGACCTTGACCTCGTCGAATGGGTAGGTGAATGCGCGTAGGACGTCATTGCCTGCGGGGAGGTATCCCCTGCCGGAGGCGTTTTCTTCCCGTAGGAAGTCTCCCATGCTGTGGATGCGGTCTGCGACCGGTTCGAGGACTGTGGCCCAGCCTTCCTCTACAGGGAGTGGGCGTGAGTTCATGATTATGCTCCTTTTTGCCAACAAAGTTCTGTTACTAAACTAGCGTGCTGCTGGGCTAAAAGCTCTCCCAACCCGCTGTGTATGTGGGGGGGTAGCCGTCCATGGTCACGTGTGCGGCGGCGTGGGTGCGGTGGACCCGTCCGATGGTGCGGAATCCCGAGGGGGCATCGCTGGTGGTGGTGGCTAGAAGGGTGTGGTCTTCCCCACCGGTGAGAACCCATGACCAGGGGTCAATGCCTAAGTGGTCGCCTGCTTTGCGGAGGAGGCCGTCTGGAGTGATGGCGGCGCTGTCGAGGTCTATTCGCACGTTGGAGCGGCGCGCCATGGTGGTGAGGTCCACGATCAGGCCGTCGGAGTTGTCGGTCATGGCGGTGGCACCGGTTGCCCTGGCGATGACACCTCGCCCCTGGGATGAGGGTGGGGCACAGTGGGCGTCGATAAGCGGAGCGAAACCTGCGGGGATACCGGTGCGCCCGTGGTGGCGAAGGAGGGCGAGCCCGGCGGCGGAGTAGCCGATAGGGCCGCTGGCCACGAGGCGCTGACCAGCACGCGCACGGTCAAGGGTGAGTGCTGGACTGGAACCGCCGAGGATTCCGATGGCTGTAATGGACACAATCAGTGTGTCCGCCCGCGTGAGGTCGCCACCCACGAGTTCGGAATTGTGCTGGAGAGTTTTATCCCACATTCCGGCGATAAGGCGTTGGACGAAGTTGAGCGGAGTGTGGCCGGGCATGGTCAGGCCGAGCAATGCGGCGACGGGGCGCGCGCCCATGGCTTCAATATCAGCGAAGTTTTGGACTATTGCTTTCCGCCCGACTTCCTCCGCTGAGGACCAGTTGAGGGAAAAATGCCGCCCCTCCACCAGCACATCAGTGCTGACAACAGTGCGTGTGTTGGGAGCTGGCGTGGCAAGCACTGCGGCGTCGTCACCGTTGCGTGAGCTGGGTGCCATACGTTGAATGGCGAGGGTGACCGCGCGTTCACCGACATCGGCGACGGTAGGGCCGGTGTAGCGGCTGGGAAAGTGCAGCGGCTTCGCAGTCACGTAGCAACGCCCTTTCGTGCGATGGGTAGGCTTAAACGATATGACCGGCGATAGAACCAGCACCATGGACACTGATGTGAGTACCGACCAGTTCTTACCATTAAACCGTGCTCCGCTTGTTCTTGCTCTGATATTGGCGTTAACGATGGTCATTGCAGGTGCTTGTTGGTGCCCGCGTGTTCTACGACAGGGTGGCGCGGCAGCCTGTGGCCATGAGCGCGATCGACTCCCCCGATGCCTCCTCCCCCGAATGCTCAACCCTGATCGACCGTCTACCCAGTTCGCTGCTGGGCCACCGCCGCACCGACATTGCCGAGCCCGCCCTCGCAGGTGCCGCCGCTTGGTCCTCCAACTCGACGGAAAGCATCACTCTGCGCTGCGGGGTCTCGCTGCCGTTGCAGTACACCACTCTTTCTCACACCACCGATGCCGCCGGGAGTACCTGGCTTCGTGTGGTAGACGCCACCCCGGGCGCCAACCTGGAAACCTGGTATTCCGTGAACCGCCACCCTGCCGTGGCAGTCACAACCACCCGCGCAGCTCTGGGCAGTCACGCCAACCCTGTTGATGACCTCGGGAGAGTCCATGTCTGACCTGAGCACCGTTGCCGTCAACCCCCATCCCGCGCCGCTTGCCACCCTGGAATCTGCGGGCACTGAAGACCGTTGCGACGCCCTGCTCTCGGCGCTCCCGAATACCCTCGGGGATTTCACTCGTCTCGACGCCGCGAGCGTCACCGCCTCAGGTTTGCCCGCCGCCTCTGCTGCGTGGACAGCCGAAGGCCAGGAACCCGTGGTGTTGCGCTGCGGCGTGGCCCCCGCCCCCGGCTACGCGCCCGGCGCGCAACTCCAGCAAGTCAACGACATCCCTGGTTCGAGGACACCACCCTCGCCAACGGCACCACCTCCAGCACCTGGTTTGCCTTAGACCGCGAGGCCGAGGTAGCCGTCTCCATGCCACAATCCGCAGGCAATGCGGTGATTGTGGGGATTAGTTCGGCGATTAGTGAACACCTGCCGAGGGCTTAGTCAGCTACCACTGTTCCTTGGTGGAAAAAACTGCTTGCCAGTAGCCTGTGTCTGAGTTGCGGCGATACAGCGTGGAACGCCGGGTGACGCGGGCGTCGGTAAGCAGCGTGTAGCGGACCTGAATGATGGTGTGGCTGAGTGGGATAACCTCAACGTCATCCATGCGGAAATCATCAGCAAGGGAATCCTCGTGTGTGCCCTCCAGCCTGCCAAGGACGACGTCTTTTATAGCCTGGCGTTCGTAGCAACTACCTGACGCGCCAATTTCACGAAAATCCGATGCGATTTCCGCATCGAAGGAAGCCTCGTCCCAGATCACCTCTGGGTTGTGAAAAATAGGTTCCCTGCGTACCAGAAACGCGGCCAGATCATCTGCAATCATTGGTCGCTGAGTGCACGCTGAATCATGATATCCAGGAGGTCTTCGTACGGCACACCAGAGGCCGCGAACACCTGTGGGTACATGGAGATGGGGGTGAAAACCGGGCATGGTGTTGACCTCGTTGACCACGGGTCCATTGTCAGTGACAAAGAAATCAACGCGGGCCAGACCCTCGCCATCAAGTGCGTGGAACGCCTCAATAGCAAGAGAAGAAATCAGTTCCGTGGTGGCATCGTCAAGCGGGGCGGGTATCTGAGCAGTGACAATGTCGTCGAGGTATTTGGTGTCAAAAACCGTAGAATCCCTCATCGCCGTCACCGGTACCCATGAGCTGCGCGGGAACGGAAGCAACCACACTGCCGTCCGGGTATTGCAGCACACCGCACTCGACCTCAGCGCCAACAACCTCAGACTCCACCAGCACCTTCTCATCATGTTGGAGCGCCAACTCGGCGGCGGCGGGAAAATCATCCCACGACGTCACCTTGGACACACCGATGGAGGAACCACCGCGGGCGGGTTTGACAAATACGGGAAGACCCAGCAGGTCTTTCTCCTGTTCGGTGAGTTCGGCGCGGCGTCGTAAAATCACCTCGCGTGCCACCGGCAGACCTTCAGCGGCCAGCAGTTTCTTAGTGAACTCCTTATCCACAGCATTGGCGGAGGCCAGCACACCCGCGCCGACAAACGGAACACTGGACAGCTCGAAGAAGCCCTGAATGGTGCCGTCCTCACCGAAACGGCCATGCAGCACCGGGAACACCACATCAGCTGTCGCATACAACTCACCCGTGTGGGGGCCAGAAATATAGCGGAACTCACCCCTATGAGAAGGATCGATGGATAGACGAACCTGATCACGCGGCTCCACCTTTGGCAACGTGCGATCAACGATAGTCAGCTTCTCTGGATCCGATTCCCCCACCATCCACGCACCATCCAGCGAAATGCCAACGGGGATGACCTCGTACTTTTTAGTGTCGAGGTGCGCCATCACCGCCCCAGCCGACACACACGACACAGAATGCTCAGAACTCCGGCCGCCATAAATGACGGCGACGCGAATACGATCAGTGGGGCTACCAGTAGTGTTCATGAAGAAAAATCCTACCCTGTCCTACCTAACTCGGCTTTCTTATTCAGCTTTCTTGGAACGCCCCATCAATGCGGTAATCATGTCATCCACGCTCATCCCCTTGTGGCACACCATGTACACGGCCTGGGTCAACGGCATATCGACGCCCGTCTTAGTTGCCAAATCAAAAAATCGACTGCGACGACACCACTCCCTCCGCCACCTGTCCATGGGTAGCGTGACGAGCCTGATCCAAGGAATCACCCCGACCAAGCCGCTGACCAAAACTACGATTACGCGACAGCGGCGACGAACACGTAGCCACCAAGTCACCCATCCCAGCGAGACCCGAAAACGTTCTCACATCCGCCCCCAGCGCCTCACCCAGGCGCGAAATCTCCACCAAACCGCGGGTGATCAACGATGCCAACGTATTCTCGCCGAGCCCCTTGCCCGTCGCCATGCCGCAGGCCAGCGCAATCACGTTCTTACACGCGCCGCCAATCTCACAGCCAATCACATCCACATTCGTATACGGCCTAAAATATGGGGCTGCAACCGCAGCCTGCACCTGCTTCGCGCGCTCCTCATCCGTACACGCAATCACCGTCGCGGCGGGCTGCTCCAGCGCCACCTCGCGGGCCAAGTTCGGGCCAGACAACACTGCGATACGGCTCGGATCCACCTGGGCAACCTCTGCGACCACCTGCGTCATGCGTAAATGCGTATCCCGTTCAATGCCCTTGGCCAAACTCACCAAAGTTGCATCCGCCGGAATGTCGTCCTTCCAGCGGGCCAGGTTCTCACGCAGCGTCTGCGATGGTACCGCCAACACAACAATATCCGCGTCCGACAACGCCACCAGCGGGTCCGACGTGGCGGCAATCCCCCCGAGGAAGAATCAGGCCCGGCAGATACTTCTCATTCTCCCGGCTGATCTGAATCTTCCTGGCTACGGCCTCCTTGCGCACCCACAGCACAACCTCATTGCCCGCATCCGCGAAAACCTTGGCCAGGGTGGTCCCCCACGAACCCGCACCCATCACGGCAACCTTAACCATGAACACTCCCACGCTTGTAGCAACATTTCCCTCCCACTCTAATGTGCGGGGCGGGGTTAACGGGTTGGATTACGCTGCCTCACGTGGCAGTCACCTATGTATTGTTGCGGGTTGTTGAGCCCGGCGTCGCGCTGAACCGTTGTGTCACAGCGGACAACGTCAATCCCAGCAGCGGATAGCCGAGAAGCCATGGGGAGAAGATTACTGGCTCATTCGCTTCCTGCCTCATCATGTAAAAGCAGATTACAGACACCACAGCAGCTAGTGCCGCAAGTGGCACAAGAATACGACTGGGCACTTTGTTCAACAGAGGCGTCCACAGCGCCGCACACACCGATGAAAGAGCGACAATAAAGAGCACCCACATTATTGGCGATACGAAATCCAGACCATTATTTCGCGCCAAGGCAGCACCACCAAAAGCAACAATAATGCCAATCACACCTAACAGGCCAAAGAGACCTGCTCGCTTAGCAACAGACATTCTTTTTCACTCCTTTCTAGAAATTCACCTACGCCGGATGTGACACTGTCCTACGTTTCTTTCATCAGAGGTAATTGTCGGGATGAGCAGCAACTACTGCCCCATAGTACACAAGGGCTACATCTATGCACTTTTCACGCCTTGGGTCCACACCGGATGTATATACATTTTCACAAACTGTGATGAGATTATTTCGGAAATTACTATCGCAGTTGCGCATTCCGCTAGCATTGCCATCATTCTTTTCATAGCACATATCGTGAATAGCGCAGGCTCCCTTGAAGTCCGCATTCACCCCAGGCGCCGGAAATTGGTCTGGAGATTTTGTGCAATAATCGTGGAGTGATCCAAGTTTTGGATTGTATATATATCCATCAGGTACTTCGACTCCTCCGCGATCTTCTTCGATATCGTTGGGGTCTTGTGTTACCGGCTTCTCCTTGAACTCTGCTTCCAAATCCAGATTATTTTCTTGCGCATACTTTTGAATATTTTCCGCGACTTCAGGAGCGACTTGCTTACCGTATAAATCGACAGTCTCACGGGAATCTTGCGTTGCGGCTACCTGCCTTTGCTCGCGCTTGTTCAGCCGGAGCCGCTACCGATGTCGGCATAAAAGCAAAGGTAGCAGCAGCCGAAGCAACCACAAGCGCCACCTTTTGCTAGTAGAGTTTTTCCCTGTTCCTCCCAGCGGCATTCTCATTATCCACTCACCCTTCCTCGTCGTGCATGTCGTACGATCGACGCATCACCCCCTCAGCAGGGACGGTATCAACGCACACCGACAAAGGATAGGGGTAGAAAATTATGTACAACTACACGTCGGAGAAAAATTGAATATCAGACCTATGGATTACGCCTCAGCCGCCGCTATCAAGAGGTTGAGCATACGCAGCGATATAGCCAGTATTGTCGCAGCGCACATTCGCCACAAACATCAGCTACAATAACCTCGATAGCACTTAAAAATATACGCATTATTGAAGCCAATATAGATTTCATCGAGATAACGAAAACTCTGCATAAAAATTGATTCAACGCTAGATTCAGATAGCAGCTCAGGGTCCATCACGGCAATAGGGCCCACTGTTCCACGGTTCTGGTGTGCAACAGGATGCCAAAAGGAAGATCACTGAGCACCGACATCCCCACAGAACCTACCGCACAATCGCAACTGATCACGGGGCGTCGATAAGCAGATATGCGGTGGATAAGCGGCAGGTGGCTTAGAATGTAAGGAATTCGTTGTCGCAGGAGAAAGGTCGCATCATGGTGCATACTCAGGCCATTACGCGGGAAGTTCTGGAGGGGTTTGTGCGCCCCACGTTCGCGGCGGGAGCGGTGCTGTGGCGCAGGTCAGGTGAACACCATGAGATTGCTGTGGCGCACCGCCCGTTTCTATGATGACTGGTCTTTGCCGAAAGGCAAGCTGGATCCGGGTGAGTCACTCCCGGTGACTGCGGCGCGGGAAATCTTGGAGGAAACCGGCTACACGGCGCAGTTGGGCGCGCTGTTGGGGCACATCAGTTATCCGGTGAAAGGATCGCACCAAGGTGGTGTTTTATTGGACGGCCGAGGTCCCTAGAGGGCACGTTTACCCCGAATGAGGAGGTGGATGAGCTGCGCTGGGTGAGCGTCGAGGAGGCAAAAGCCTGCTCACTTATGATGTGGATCGAGACGTGGTGACCCAGGCAGCGGAGCTAATCGCCACTGAACCAACCGCCCGAATTCTGTACGTTCGACACGCGCATGCCCACAGCGCCGCCACGTGGTCCGGTGCACCCGGTGCTGATGACACTCGGCCACTGGATAAGAAGGGCCGCAAGCAGGCCGAGGCACTGGCGCCGATGCTCGCCGCGTATCACCCAAACAAGGTATATTCGGCGCTTCCCGACCGCTGCCGGTCCACCGCGCAGCCGCTTGCCGACGCCCTGGGCGTCACCGTTCAGGTCAACCCTCTGCTGGGGGATGCCGCCTGGGTGGATTCGCCACGCACGGCGCGGGAGGCCCTGATGGAACTGGTGAAACCCGGTGAAACCGTAGTTGTCGTTGCGCAAGGGCACCATCATTCCGGGGATGCTTGCCTCGCTGGCCGGTGCTGAGGACGCAGAGCATGACGCGGCGTCGTTTCCCAGCAAAAAAGCCTCCACCTGGGTGCTGACCTTTGACAAAAGCGAACTCATCAGCGCGGACTACCTGGAGAGCCCGCTGCCGGTGAAGTAGTACCTACATGGTGGTGGGCATGAAGCTCGGGCGCTTCTCCTCAAATTCTTTGATGGCGTCCTCGTTGCGGAGGGTGAGGCTAATATCGTCCAAGCCCTCCATGAGGCGCCAGCGGGTGTAATCATCCACTTCAAAAGGCAGGATGTACTCGCCCGCAGAGACGGTGCGCTTTTCCAGGTCAACCGTGAGTTCCAGGCCGGGTGTTTCCTCCATCAGCTTCCACAGAAGCTCAATGTCGGATTCCTCCATTAGTGCTGCAAGCAGTCCCGACTTACCGGAGTTGCCTCGGAAAATGTCGGCGAACCGTGAGGAGAACACCACGCGGAAACCGTAGTCCATGAGTGCCCAAACGGCGTGTTCACGGGAGGAGCCGGTACCAAAGTCGGGGCCCGCCACCAAAATGGAGCCGTTTTTGAAGGCGTCTTGGTTGAGCACAAAATCGGGGTCTTGGCGCCAGCCAGAGAATAGGCCATCCTCGAAGCCGGTGCGGGTCACACGCTTGAGGTAGACGGCGGGAATAATCTGGTCAGTGTCCACGTTGGAGCGCTTCAGCGGCACACCAACGCCCGCGTGGGTAGTGAACTTATCCATCAGTGCTTGTCCTTTACTCTCAAAATCCACTCTAAAGATCTGCAGGCGATGCCAGACGTCCGACAACGGCGGTGGCTGCCGCAACGTGCGGTGACACCAGGTGCGTGCGCCCGCCTTTGCCTTGGCGCCCCTCAAAGTTGCGGTTGGAGGTAGAGGCGCTGCGCTCCCCCGGTTTCAGCTGGTCCGGGTTCATTCCCAGGCACATGGAACATCCGGGCTGGCGCCATTCTGCTCCTGCGGCGGTGAAGATGTCGTCCAGCCCCTCAGACTCTGCTTGTTCGCGCACCCGGGCGGAGCCGGGAACCACGAGCATCCGTACGGAATCGGCGATGGTACGGCCTTTGAGCACTTCGGCGGCGGCGCGCATATCTTCGATGCGGCCGTTGGTGCAGGAACCGACGAAGACGGTGTCAATCGGAATCTCCCGCAGGGGAGTTCCCGGTGTGAGACCCATGTAGTCCAGGGCTTTTTCTGCGGCGGCGCGTGCTGATTCTTCGGCGAACTCGTCAGGGGTACGGTACTGATGCGCCGAGCGGCACACCCTGGCCGGGGTTAGTTCCCCAGGTAACAAACGGGGTGAGGGCGGATCCGTCAATGTCTACCACGGTGTCGAACACCGCGCCGTCGTCGGTACGCAGGCTCTTCCAATACTCACTGCGGCATCCCAGTCGGCACCCTGCGGCGCGTGCGGACGGTCTTTGAGGTAGTTGAAGGTCACCTCGTCGGGGGCGATCATGCCAGCACGGGCGCCCGCCTCAATGGACATGTTGCAGATGGTCATGCGGGCTTCCATGGACAGTTTTTCAATGGCTTCGCCACGGTACTCAATAATGTGCCCCTGGCCGCCGCCGGTACCAATCTTGGCGATAATGGCCAAAATCAGATCCTTCGCTGTGACCCCGTCAGGCAGCTCGCCGGACACGTTGATGGCCATAGTTTTGAACGGTTTCAGCGGCAGCGTTTGGGTGGCCATCACATGCTCCACCTCGGAGGTGCCAATACCGAAGGCGATGGCACCGAACGCGCCGTGGGTGGCGGTGTGGGAATCGCCACAGACCACGGTCATGCCAGGCTGGGTCAGCCCCAGCTGCGGGCCGACAACATGCACAATGCCTTGTTCAACATCGCCCATGGGATGGATACGGACACCAAATTCTTCAGCATTTTTGCGCAGGGTTTCCACTTGGGTGCGGGAAATGAGGTCATTAATCTCCGTGATGGCACCAGTTTTGATACCTTCAGTGGGGACGTTGTGGTCTTCTGTGGCCAGGGTGAGGTCAGGGGCGTCGTAAACGCGCGTCCTGCCAACCGCAGTCCGTCAAACGCCTGAGGCGAGGTGACTTCGTGCAGAAGCTGCAGGTCAATGTAGATCAAATCCGGTTCGCCGTTGTCTCCTTTGAGAACAATGTGGTTGTTCCACACCTTCTCGGCCATTGTCAGATGATCCATGGGGCTGGTCATGGGAAGTCACCTCGGTATCTGGGTTAAAAAGTGAGTCCATCTCAAGAGCAAAAATTGTTCAAGAAATATTCTAGAATTCTCATTCCATGAGATGTTAGTATCGTGTCATGGGACAGTATAACGCACCGGACGCGGCCTCAGGAAGCGGCATCAAAGTTCTCGACAGAGCAGTGCTCATCCTCACCACCATCGCCGACCAGCCACGCTCCCTCGCCGAACTCTGCCAGGCCACCAAACTGCCCCGCGCGACCGCACACAGACTGGCCACAGCCTTGGAAACGCACCGCATGCTGAGCCGCACCGCCGATGGACGCTGGAGCATTGGCAGCGCACTCACCTCACTCGGATCCGGGCAGCTCTGACACGCTCATCGACGCCGCCACCCCCATCATGAATGCACTCATGCAGCGCACCGGGGAGTCCGTGCAGCTCTACCGCCTCACCGGAACGTCCCGTACCTGCATCGCCAGCAAAGAACCCCCGTCCGGGCTGCAAAACACCGTCCCCTGTCGGATCCCGCATGCCGCTCACCGCAGGTTCCTCCGCGCACGTTTTCATGGCTTACGCACCGCCCACTCTTCGAGACTCCATTCTTGCCGACGCCGCATTCACCCCCTGCCACACTCCAACGTGTTCGCAGCACCGGTTACGCCGAATCCGTCAGCGAACGCGAACCCGGGCTTGCTAGCCTTTCCGCCCCCGTTTTTGACCACACCGGGAGCATCGTCGCCGTACTCTCCATATCCGGCCCCGCCGAACGACTCCGCCCCCACCCTGGTGCACGCTGGGCGACCGAGCTTATCGACGCCGCGAAAAATCTTGGGGCCGCGCTATAAAATACTGTGGTTACATGGAATTGCCATGAGGACAGCGCGGCGGGTAGAGCAGGCTCTATGCCACAAAAGGGGAGACAAAGCCCCTAGCGAAGAATCGATTAAGCACATATCATAGGCATCAAAATTTTTTAACAAAAAAATTATAAGGATATAGCGATGCATAAGATAGTGGCAGTTGTAAAAAGAATTATATACAGCCCCTGGCCCTATATTGTGGTCGTCCCACCCCTTACATTCTACGTTGGAATTCTTCTCAGCAATGGGCTCTGGAACGGCTGGGCGGGATTTGTGGTGGCACTACTGACCACAGTAGCGATTTCATGGCTAGGCATGCGCAAACGGGACATAAAAAGCATTCGTACCGTCATCCTTATTGTCATGGCACTACTTCCTATTGGGTTCAGCGGATACTTGTGCATTCCGAGCGCGCCAACAACAGTGGCAGCCAGTGAAGACTTTCCTGAAACACCCACACGTCACTGGAACCTACCCACTGGAAGTAATATCGCCTACTACCACCTGAACGGCGGTGAGGCCGCCAAAGAAAAACCCGCACTACTCTTTTCTTCACGGCGGACCTGGCGGTTCTGTTTCCCACTCTGACGTGACCTTCTTCAACCAATTCACCTCACTCGGATACGACACCTACCTTTACGACCAGGTAGGTAGTGGCCGCAGCGAGTTCATCCCTGCCCAACAATATTCCCATCAACGCAACATCGACGATCTCGCCGCGTGCTAGAGAAGATCCCCAACGACAAGGTGATTATGATCGGGCAATCCTACGGCAGCACGCTTTTAGCCTCAGCATTAGCCGATCCCCGTATTTCACCCCGCGTTGCCAAAGCTGTGTTTGCTGAACCGGGAGGATTGCCACTTGACCTTGAGCAAAGCGAAAAATACCTGAACGAACACATTCCCCAAGCAGGGAAAGACAATCCCTATAAAAGCAAAAGCGTCGATGAAAAAGCAACAGGAAAGCAACATGTCATTGCTGGTAAGACCACGAGTCTTACTAGGGCTTCTTCCTTATGCCGACAGCAAACAACTTCATAACCCAGGAAGAGGCAACCAACCTTATGGGCATAAAGGAACTTAATATGCATTCGCAAAGCAGCGTATGCCCCGATGATCGGGATTCACTACCGCCGATAACGGAAAAAGATGGGCTTCGCATGAACTTGAAAGCAAACGTTCAGGTAAATAATTACAAAAATTATAATTTCGATATGAACGCTTTTAGTAACAACCCTACGCCTGGAATGTTGCTTATCGGAGAATGCACCTATGTTAATCGCCGCACCCAACTAACCTTTGAAACGGCCTATCCGGCGATGGAACGCGTCCACTACTTCACCGGTTTAGGGCACCACGTTCTCGAAACAGCATCTGCTGGGAAACCGAGCTCGCGCATTTGAGGCTATCCGCTCCTTCATTGAGGAAACGCCAGCCCCCATGCCCAACTATCCACGCGAACAGGACTTCAAGGACTTCATGAGCGAGAATAAATAGACAACCAGCGGTGAGTACGATGCGTGTAATCGTCATACTCACTGCCAAACCTATGGCGCAGAATGCGTTCCTCTGCAGGGATGACCACAACGTTCATGACTATGAAGTAGATGATGGGAGCAACAAACGCACTGACGCTACCCAGCGCAAACGCCACAGCGCCCAGCAGGAGTAGGCACACCAGGTAGTACGGGTTCCGCGAACGCGAATAATGCCCAGTAGTGATCAGAACACCAGGAGCATCACCCGCATTGGTTGTCGCTCCCGCCGACCGAAGATTCCGTAACATGCCCACACCCAGGACGATCAGCACGGCGATCGCACCACAAGCCAGCACCTTTAGCCACATCGCAGAGTACAAGATCACCAATGGAATGAATACGTCGAAAGCGACCGCAGCCAGCACAGAGCAAACGAGAGTAATGTCCGGCAGCGCTGTCAACACTCGTCTACGGGGCATAGCGCCATAATAGTTGACACTGGCACCAGAATGCCGAGATATAAGCACGTTTGACTAGCCCGCCCATACGTTCCAGGTTTTCACCATAGAATCAGCCAAATCCGCGAGCATTTGGTATTGTTCAGCCCACGCGTCCCACTCTTCGCACCGGCTAATACGACGGTCAGCCACTAGTTCAATAATCTCATCAGTGTTCTCTCGCATGGCCTGAGGCGTGCCAATCCAGCCATTCATGAACTGATAGATCAAGCATCCACCATCCCGAAGCCTAGCGATGGTCATGTCGCTTCCATAAGGGCCAAATGGTCCAAGTGTGACACAGTGAGCATTCCGAAAAATATCAAATACCCCCTCATCACCCCAGATATGAGCGTTAGTGTCAATATAGGCATCACGATAAATTCTCCCCTCACCCATTATCCGCGCGCTGCCGCCAACGCGTGCCCAATCTGTTACCTCTATAGTCCCCCATACCATTGCGCCTTTTTCAACCACTGCACAGCGCGAAACACGAACACTACCAGCGACAACGGCATTGTCTTTTACGCAAGCATTACCCTCAACTCGCGCGTTTTCTTTCACTATGGCATCGCCCGCAACCCACGCTTCCCCACTAATCCGAAGGGTGCCATCATTCAAATATTTCGAGCTCACCCATCCACCAAGATCGCCTTTTCTAACACCTTGATCGGGAATATCACGAACCGCCCTGATGCGGTACAATCCACCGCGAGGTTCCCCAAAAATCTCAAAACTTGGTGACTCTGCCTCACCCGCTATCTGTGACCACATGTGCATTTCCTGGGCACACATCTTCTGGATCTGAAGGGCACGTTCCATCCACTCTGATTTGTGAGCACCGCGCATACTGATGCCGTTGCCAGCACAAGGACAGTTGATCAACAACAGAACCAATGTCACCTATCCACGTTCCAATTCGCACCTGCGCACCATACTCACCATTGGGAAGAGCCGTGCGGATAAGCTCGACACTATCTTCAAAGGTCTCAAGTGTCTCAAATACTTGGAAATGTGCATCCTCAGCAATAGCGGCATTGCCCGCAATAACAGCACGCCCACATAAGTAAGCCGACCCGGATATGCGCGCCTGACCGCCAACACATACGCGATCATAAAGCGAAGCCTCTCCTGCCACGCATGCTTCTCCTCGTATCTGGACGTGATCATGAATATGGGCCGCTCCCGACACGCGAGCGTTACCACCCACTCTCGCATTGCCATCCACCACCGCTGTCTCAAAGACGTGTGCGCAGCCATACACTCGCGACCAGCCGTCCACTCTGGCATATCCAGAAATCAGTGTGCGACCGCAAACCCGCGCATGCCCACCCACACGCGCACTATCAGTAACGCATGCATCTTCGAATATTTCAGCCTCATGCGACACCCAAGCATCCTTGGCAATGCGGAGTTCCCCCGTCATCGTATGCGTAGAACTGACCCATCCACCAAGGTCGCCCGCACGAACACCACGAGCAGCAATGTCCCGTGTTGCCCGAATACGATAAAGACGGACCCCCTGCTTATTGATTTTCCTTTCCCCAGTAAGCTCGAAAGTAGCACACATGCTTATACGGTATCCCCGTGCCAACTTTGCAGCAAACGTGCGGTAGGCGCGACGTCGATAAGCAGCGACACAGCCATCAGCCGCGTCGGTGTACAGAATTCATCAAACTTCAACCTGCTCCTTTAAACTCGAATTAATGCCTGAAAACACTCGTACTTTCCGTTCCTCGATGATGAACTTGCTAGCCCTGCGCTCCGTCATCGAGCTACCTATTGCGCAACGCTACGTCCTAGACCCTGAGGTCCTGCGGACAGTGGCGGAAGTCGATAGGGTTGGCGACCTGACACGTTTCAATGTCGCCGATGTCCCCGAACTTGCCCACGTCTCCAACTCCAAGGAACTACTGACCCCCGACGAGCATGGCTGGGCGCTGGGACACGCGCTGTCCTTAGCCGTAGAACACGGGCAACACCTGTGGCTGAGTGAAGTGACACCCGAGCAGCTCGCCCAGCTGCGAGAGATCCTGGGCAAGGAACTTGTTCATATCGCTTCCGTGCACGATAGCGAGGACGACGACACTGTTGTGGTCGCCGTCAGCCCGCGGCAACTCCTGTACAAGTGGGCCGACGGCACCCCCGAGCAGATCGGTTATCTACGCACCGTTCTGGAAGGTACAGACCCGTTGCGGGTCTCCCAACACACCCTGAGCGCTCTACGCGAAGCCGGAGTGAACCTGGTACCTCGGGCCGACGTAGTCCGTCTTCTGCACAACCCGAAATTCCTCGCCTACTCGGTGGTGTTCATCTACTCCTCGTTACGGGCACTGCCAGCGACTTTCGCCCCAGGATTTCGTGGCAACCCCTTCGTACTGTGGACCATCGACATTGTCACCGCTGTGCCCTACACCTGGGGCATCATGGCGATGGTGGCGGGCCAACGACGCCGCACCCGCTTCACCGGCCTGCTGGTCACCCTCATCACCTTCATAGCGCCGTACGTGTACTTCTTCTTCGCAGGTAGCCATGGGAACGGCAATAAATACCCCAGCTGGGTCATCATGGTAGTAATCGCCCTCATCCTTGCAACATTTCTGCTTGAGGGCGGGCGCTGGCTGCGGGATGTCGCCGTCGCTCAGGGCCTGCATGCCCCACGGACAGGTTGAGCTAGCACCCCTATAAGAGATAGAGCGGCCACCCGACTTTTATGATCGGTGGCCGCTTTATTGTGCTGTGTTGTTCGGAGTGAATGGATGCTTGACGGTCTATTCGACAATGCTCTCAGCCAGGCAGCTAGGAATCGTCTGAGCTGGCTGGCTCTGTGTCTGGCGTCGTAGAGGGTTCCGTGACCAACTCTGCACCACGAATCGAACGCAGACACCCTGCGAGCAAGACCCACCCACCACAGACAACAATGACGGCAACCGTACTCAGAGGTCGCTCGGGGTAGATAGCCACCAGCCAACAGGTAGCCAGGAACCACAAGGCCACTGCGGCGATATTGAGAGTGCGGAAACGCTTCACACGCGCCGGATGAACGTAATGCGTGGGCACCAACGTAAGCACCGCAAGCACAAGGGTGACGATGATATTGACAATCGCTGGAGTGCCCAGCACGTAGAACATCAACGCCACGATGTTCCACGCTGCCGGGAAACCCACAAAATAATAGTCGGTGGACTTCCACTGCTTGTTGGCATAGCAGAACATTGACGAGGTCAGAATAAGCGCCATCAGCAGACCAGCCACCGGCTTGGGGCCCATATCCAGACCCACGTACATAAAGACAGCCGGAATGAAGGTCCAGGTGAGATAGTCGACAACAATGTCCACAATGCTGCCATCAAACCAAGGAATAACCTCGGACACTTTAGCGCGCCGAGCCAAGGTGCCGTCCACACCATCGACGACAAGGGCAACGAGAAGCCAGACCCACATCCAGGTGAACTCTCGGTGGATAGTGGCCAGCATGGCCAGGCTGGCCCACACCAGTCCCGACATGGTCAAAATGTGCACTGCCCAGGCGGCAGCGCGGATCCGTGCCGGATATTGCGCGGACGACACAAACATCTCCTCTCAGTGGATGAAGCTCATATGGGAAGTCTATGCGGTTCACAGCCTCAGCACATATCTACGCAGGGAACAGCCCCACGGAAGTAGTCAGATCCTGCAGGCCAGACTGCCCAGCCCTGAACTGAGTCTGCCCCACACCGCACGCTATAGCAAATGTGCGGCGAACGCGGCGTCGATAAGCGGCAGCACACACCCTTATGGCACTCTAGTAGTTTATTTTGACACGTTTTCCTCCCCCATATTAAACATGTGCGAATAAAAAGACTCTTCACTTCATCGCAGCCTGCGCCCTGCTCGCAGGCGTTGCTAAAGACAGCTGGTCCTCCCATATCGCCATCACCTCAGGCGATATGGGAGGACCAATGCCAGATGAACACTACGCAGAGCCAGGACGTGCTTAATTAGGCATGTTCCGTGTCTGCACATCCTTCCAGTCGCTATTGTGAGCCAGCTCAGCATCAGGACCCGCAAACACTTTTTCGGCTTCTTTATCATCGCTGAGCGTCCAGAGGAACCAGGCCGTCATATACGGATCACCAAATTCGAGAACGTCTTTATGATCAGCTCCCTTTCGACGCGCCATAACGCCAGGTTTACCAGCATTTGGCGCTTCAAAGTTCTGCGTCAAATCCTTAAGTGGACTAATAGTAAAGCTATCACTTGCTTCCGTACCAGCCATCATGAAATACTGCGCCTTCAATGAGGAAGTATCATAAGAACATCCGAGACGTTTTGCATTTCCATTCTCAATCCCGCTAGCAGTGTATAGCGCAGCATACTGACCACTATTAGGATAGTTAGTCGCCGCATTAATCGCGCCCGCACCACCCTGTGAATGACCAGAAACGCCAATTTTATTGGTATTCACGATATTGTGTAGGGGACTCCCTTCCGTTCCATTCATCTGCAGTACCGCATCAAGCATGGCCGATGTTGACGCCCCAGATCCACTATTCGGATCCTCATTCCCCACAACAACAAATCCCCAACTAGCTAGATGCTCCAGAATAGGCGCGTACGCCGTCGAGGGAGTCTTCGTACCGTTAGCCATCAAGACCAGTGGGAATGTTTTCCCAGCACTATCTGCACTCTGGGGTCGATAAATGTGGTATTCCTTGGTAGGGTCACCGCCACCATCCTGCGTACTTTCCACCACCTGGTACGGACCGGGTTTAGAATAACGCTGCTCCAATTGACCACTGAAACTAATTTTTTCAGCATACCCAGCAGCAACACCATCATCACCTGTGGTGCTTTTATTCAAATACATCATCGTTGCTACTAGACCCGATAAAACATACGGCAAGCATCGCGACGATAATGAGAAGAATTTTCCATATCTTCCTCATAAATAAGACCTCTTTCAAGAGCGAGACCGCACTACCCTACTACACATCCAACAGACATTTTAGCGCGCATAATTTTGCACCCAAACCGCGCCAACAACCTCTACACACAAAAGTAATGAAACCTTTACTCAACCATCGATCCACCACGCACAATTGTTACACGCAGTGACATAAAGCACCCGCAGAACTTCACTATATTTCGATTCAGAAAAACACGATTATATTACTGTAACGATTCAATTCAGATTGCATCACACCTACCCCACCACTTACCCCACCTAGTGCCCCGCCAACGCACCCACTTCTCAACGCAAAACCGCCCAGCGCACGCACTATGCGCATGCTGGGCGGTATCGTGGTACCCCGTACGGGATTTGAACCCGTGTTACCGGCGTGAGAGGCCGGCGTCCTAGGCCGCTAGACGAACGGGGCGTAGCAACGCGACATAACACTACAGCACAGTTGCAGAAGTTAAAAATCGCACGCGCTATCCCCCATCGTTGATGATCACTGACGCCACAAGCTCACACCGCGAGCCACTACCACGGTGCCGGCACTAGGGCGTCAACAGGTGCGACGTCGATACCCAACACGCCCAACCATCAACGCAACAGTCCCAATCCCCGTATAGTGAGATTTTGTACTTGCCTCCTACAGGCACCATTCGGTACATACTGTTGAAAGGACTACGTTATGGCCTCTAACCTTCCCCTCGCACACGGCGGCGACATCCCTGAGCTGGATGTTCTTCAGATTCCCCATTCGATCCGCCACGGTGCGATTCATGGCGCATTGAGCACACGGGACGTCGGCGATGCGCTGATTCTCATTGCACCGCATAATCCGTTGCCACTACTTCGCGAGGTTGAGGCCCGCGATGACACTTTTGCCCTTGAGTATCTGCAAGAAGGCCCTGATGTGTGGCGGATCAAGTTCACCCGCACGGCCTAAACTGCCACACACGCCACGTTGATTTGTTTCAGCTTCGCCCAAGTTGCTGAAAAATATCGGATAGCAGCGGGCCAATCACGGTGATGGTGTCAGTGATGCCGTCAACGCATCCCGCGCTATTAACAACCAGCGCGGATGTGTCATTTCTTCCTGTCACACCAACCAGCCCGCGCGCAAGCCCCGCGTGGGAACCATTTTTTATGCCTTCAAGCAAAACTTGTGTGGCAATGCCGGGCAGTTCCGCATCGAGAAAAGGCCGTGTGGCTTCGGGAGTAAGATTATTGGGTTTCAAGCCGACCCCGCCTGCGGTAATAATAATGTCGTAGCCCTGCTCAATCGTGGTTTTAAGCGCCACGCTAATGGCCTCTTTATTTTCGGGGATGGCTATGGGTTCACCAACGTCCACGCCAAAAGTGGCAAGCAGCTCGACCGCCGCAGGACCTACTTCGTCCAGGGCGCACACCATCAATAACATAGTCAGAGATGACGATGATTTTTGCTGTCAGGGGCTTGCTAAGCGGCATGGTTCACTCCCGTCGGCGCCGTGCTCGGACTGTGCAACAGCATTTGTTTTGTTGAGGAACTTTACACGAAGAGTTCCATACATGCCTACCTGCCATGCACTGCACACACTGCCGATACCTAGCAACTCACCGCAACTTCTACCGTCTATCGCTTATCGACGCCCCGGCACCATTGACAATACAGCCACGATTTACAGCATTCACACCAACGATATAAAAGAGCAGTATTCCAATTATGTCTCTACACTCTGCTTATGCGGCTTATGCGGCGCACCAATCATACTCAGTGCAGAGAGCACAATGACCACCGCAATAATTCCTGACATGGCGCGCGGCGTGCCGTCGGAAAGCAGGGCGAGTAGCGCGGAAGAAACAACGCCGCTGCCGTATTGCAGGGACCCTAAGAGCGCAGCGGCAGCGCCCGTCATGCGCGCGGGGACTGAACTTAGTGCGGCGGCATTAGTGCAGGCTGCAATGATTCCGTTTGTGCTGAAAATAAAGAACATGGGGGCAACAACACCCCATAATCCACCAATCCCCGTAAACGACAACGCTGCAAGGATAATAGCCGCCGTGACAGCCACAGCTAGCGACCTCCGAATAAGCACGTCAAGGGTATATGTGCGCAGCAGGCGACGGTTCAGAGCACTGACCATGGTCACGCCAAGGATATTGATGCCAAACAACAGTCCAAAGTACTGTTCGGGAACCCCAAAATGCGTGATGTAGACCGCTGGAGACCCACTAACAAAAGCGTAGACAGCAACGTAAAAGGCAGTAACACAGAGCGTGTACCGCATGTAACGCCCGTTTTTCAGCAAGTTACCGTAGTTACCGAATGTGTGAAGGAAAGACTGCGGTGCACGGGTTTCCTTTGGCAGTGTTTCGGGCAGGAAAAACAACGCTGCAAACAGCATGACACCGACGATTGCCATGGCCCAGAAAATCAGTTGCCATGTTCCCACGGCCAGTAATCCCCCGCCAACAAAAGGTCCGGCAATGGGAGCAACGGCCATAATCATCATCAGTATGGACATCGTTTGCGCAGCTTTGGTCGCGCCATACATGTCGCGAATCATTGCTCGCGACAACATCGGCCCTACGCACGCCCCGATCGCCTGGAAAATCCGCCACAACACCACTTCCGTCATATTTGTCGAAAGAGCACAACCGATGGAGCCAATAATAAACAGAACCATGCCAATGAAAAGAGGTATTTTCCGCCCGACGCGGTCACTGATTGGCCCCCACAATAGCTGCGCAATAGCAAACCCCAGCAGGAAACCAGTGATGGCCAATTCGGCGTCACCACCAAGTTTTTCCTCCATCACAGGCATCGCAGGCAGGTAAATATCGATAGCAATGGAGGTCATAGCCATCAGTGCACCGAGGATAGCCAAGAGCGATACGCTGGTTTTCGTTGAAGACATGGCGGTTTTAAGCCTTTGTTGGTTGGGGTTGCATGTGAACGCCGCGGGGGTCACACAAAAAATATATCCTTATCGACGCCGCGCCGGTTCAGGTGTCCGCTCAATCACCTGCACCATTCCTACTTGAACGTTTTATTCAGCTCATAATCCTTTGGCGCGACCGTGCTCCACCAGTGTTTTCTCCATATAAACCACGAAAAGCAGCACACGTAATGATATTACCTATCAAAGCGCTGCTGCTATGGTGCTGCTCAGAAGCCCCGCCCACGGCAGGACTTTGGATACACCGTCACACGTTTTTCATCACAAGGAGTTCTCATGATTCGTCGTAGAGTCGTCACCGGAGCTATTGCCCTAGCAACCGCCACCGCCATCGCAGCCAACGGCACCGCCAACGCCCAAGAAATTGGGACCCCCGAGAAGATTGGCAACGTACCATCAAGCTCCGATGCCTTCATGCAGGGTGTCCATGGCCTTTCCAGCAATGATCCAATCGAGCGGGAATCAGCTCCTAATAAATTCTACTTGAGCGTTCTGGCGGCCGCTTACCATGGCATACTTGAGCCCCTTTACTTTGCCACACTTTCCCTCCAGCCGCACGCTAACTAAGAGCATCTGCAGTTAGAAAGCCACCCCGATTTCGGCGTACATCGGGGTGGCTTTCCATTTATTTACACATATCTACATTACTCCGACCATGCAGCAAGATTATTGCCAGCTGGATCTTGAAAATGAAAACGCTTACCGCCTGGAAAAATCAAAAATCTCTTTTGTGATCGTACCGCCAGCAATTTTCGCTTTGTTATACGCCTCCTGCAAGTCTGAGACATAAATAACGGTAAGAGGCGTTGGCGTTGGGTTTTCAGCATTGATGCCGCTTCCCATTCCACTGTCTGACGTATCCGCATAGTCGTCGCCATACATTGTGTATGACCAGTCAAATACTTCGCCAAAAAACTCTTTTACCTTTTCTAATTCCCCAACATCTTTGGCTGGAAATTCTACGTAGTCAATATGGTTATTTACCCTACCCATATCCGCCATTATATATAAAAACAGACGACCTGTTTTCCATCAGTGATAAGACGAAATAGCTCACTACCTGTTGCCTCACCCCCAGCTCAGTAACCTGCACCCAGTACCCTGGCCCCTGTCCCCAGTGACACCCAGCAGCCTCACCGCATGCCCACTTCACCACCCCATTCCGTAACCTATATCATGGAAGCTGATGAGCGCTACGACACATTCTTTGCCGCATGCCACACCGCTGCTCCTGCTGAAGGATCGCTATGGGCGCATAGCACGAGACCTGCGGGTTTCTTTGACGGACCGCTGCAATCTTCGGTGTACATATTGCATGCCTGCACAAGGTTTAGATTGGACTCCTTCTGAGCAGCTGCTCACCGACGAGGAGATTATTCGCCTTGTAACAATTGGGGTCCGGCTGCTCGGCATCCGCCAGGTTCGTTTCACTGGCGGCGAACCGCTACTCAAGAAGTCGCTTGACCAGCTGATCCATACGGTGAAGCAGCTTCATACAGACGAGGGCAAGCCGGTAAGCACCGCTCTGACAACCAACGGCATTGGACTGCACCGCAAAGCAACACAGCTGAAAGACGCTGGGCTTGATCGCGTGAATATTTCCCTGGACACTCTCAACCCTGAACATTTTTCGCTTCTGACTCGGCGGGATCGTTTCAAGGACGTTATCGCAGGTATTGAGGCTGCCGTCAACGCCGACCTTTCCCCCGTGAAGATCAACAGCGTGATCATGCCGGGTGTCAATGAAGACGACATTCTTCCGCTCGCAGAATTCGGGCTATACGAAAATGTGGAACTGCGCTTTATTGAACAGATGCCCCTGGGGCCGCGCGACCAGTGGGATCGTTCGGCTATGGTCACAGCCCAGGACATTATTGACGTCATCTCGACCAAGTTTGACCTGACCCCTGACACAACAGAGGAGACAGCACACAGTGCAGCCCCCGCAACCATGTGGAGGATTTCTGATGGGGACATGCACGGCAAGATTGGCATCATCGCTTCGGTGACCCGTCCTTTTTGTGGTGCGTGCGACCGTACGCGGCTTACATCTGACGGCGCTGTGCGGAGCTGCTTGTTTTCTCAAACTGAAACCTCGTTGCGGGATCTCCTTCGCCAAGGCCGATCAGACAATGAGATAGCCGAGGCATGGGCAGCAGCGATGTGGCTCAAACCCGCTGGTCACGGCATTGATGATCCTTCGTTTGTTCAGCCACACCGCCCCATGTCAGCTATCGGTGGCTAAGCTCAACACCAACTATGCTCAACAGCATCAACATCTCTTTTACACCACGGAGGTCTCATGGGTGAACAGCATCGACGCACCATGGATGAACATCTACAGGCTGCTCTTGCACTTGTTGCACCGCTTCAGCACACCGCTCAGGTAAGCACCAGAGACTTGAATGATCATCATGGCATCGTAGTGGCCCGAGATGTTATGAGTGCTGCAGCCATTCCACCATTTACCAATTCAGCCATGGATGGTTTTCTGGTTCGCAGTACTGATCTTGCTGGTGATGGACCTTGGACATTCCCCGTCAGCGGTGACATTCCGGCAGGTAGTCCCCCAGTTCCAGTATCTGCGGGCCATGCCGTACGCATTATGACCGGCGCGCCTGTACCCGAAGATCCCGACACCAAAGGTGATGAACTATGCGTCATCCCCATTGAAAACACTGATGCACGCAATGACGTGATGCCAACAACCGTCACAGTGAAGGACTACAACCCCCACCGCGCGCACATCCGGTACCGTGGTGAGCACGTCCAGCCGGGGGACGTCGTCACGCACGCAGGTACCCGAATCGACGCCGGAGTGATAGCAACGCTTATTTCCGCTGGTGTTGAACAGGTGGAGCTGTATCCGCGCCCCACAGTGTGTGTGATTACCTCGGGTGATGAGGTGGGAGATGCTCGCAACGCGTGGGGCATTCCCAACTCGAACGGTCCGATGCTGGTTGCTGCAGCACGCCAGCGGTGCTGTTCCAACCCACCGTCATGTGCGTGACGACGCCGCAGCCGTGCATGCCGCGATCGATACCGCCGCATCCGAGTTTGACCTGGTAGTCACGGTTGGTGGTGTGTCAGCCGGTGCCTACGATGTTGTACGCGCCGTGGGCGGGACCGCCGATATGTGGTTTGGCCCAGTTGACATCCAACCGGGGAAGCCACAGGGTTTGGGCACGTGAACGGTACGCCGGTGATGTGTCTTCCTGGCAACCCGGTGGCGGCTTACGTGAGTTTCTTTCTGTTTGTGGTTCCCGTGCTGCACACTCTCGCGGGTATGCCCGCGCCTCATTCTGTGTGGGACCGTCCTCATGTGTCTGCATTCGTTTCGGATGATTTTTCCGCAGCCTGGCCCCGTACGCGTTTTTATTCCAGTCCAGTTAACCTGGGGCGAACGCGGGGCAACCGCAACGCTGCCACATGGGGGCACTGGCTCGCATATGGTCGCGACTCTCGCAGGCGTTCATGGTTTAGCTGTTTTACCTGCGGAATCAGAACCTCACGATCCCACATCCGTGGCTGTTCTGTTTGTGTAAGCTCCCCTACCGAAGAAGGCATGATGAAGTTCACTCACCTCGATAACGCCGGGTCCGCCTACATGGTGGATGTCACAGATAAGCAGCCAACGGTGCGTTCGGCAACGGCGCAAGGAGAGGTTATCTGCTCACCGGAGATTCTGGCAGCACTGCGAGATGGCACGGTCCCCAAGGGTGATGTGTTGGCGGTCGCTCGTGTTGCGGGCATTTCTGCAGCTAAAAAGGTTCCTGATCTGCTTCCTCTCGCGCACACCATTGGCGTGCACGGATGTTCAGTGGACCTGGTTATCCACGACGACCGCGTCGCCATTGAGGCCACAGTGCGCACCGCCGACCGCACGGGTGTTGAGATGGAAGCACTGACAGCAGTTACGGTAGCTGCCCTGACCCTTTATTGACATGGTCAAAGGTGTGGATCGTTCGGCATATATCGGAGTCTGCGGCATCGTTGCAAAGTCGGGTGGCCGTTCAGGTGACTGGTCCCGCGACCTGCCACGATAATGCATGTCATCATTCTGGCCGGCGGTGTAGGTTCGCGCTTAGGTGGTGTGGCCAAAGGCCGAGGTTCGCGTGAATGGGACACGGCTTATCGACGCCCTCCTTGCCACCCTCCCTACACATGTTTCCGTCAGCATTGTCACGCCATATCCGATTGAGCTAGGAACACACGCACAGACTATTCGCTGTGTGTGCGAGGATCCTCCTTTTGGCGGCCCCGCCGCAGGCATAAGTGCTGGACTTAATCCCGCCACCGAGATGACAGCCGTCTTGGCGGTTGATGCTCCCGCATCAGGGACCCTGCTGGAAGCGCTCACGAATGCACTCGCCACCAATCCCGGCGCAGATGCCGCTGCGATTATGTCAACGCAGGGCCATCTGGAACCGTTGTGTGTTGTCTGGCGTACAGCATCGTTAGTAGCGGCTTTTGATCAGCTTGGCGACCCTCGTGATAAACCCGCCAAAGCATTGCTTCGTATCGCTGGTTCGGTAGTGCCGGTGCCGGGCACTGGTGCGGAGGTTGATTACGACACAGTGGCTGAGCTCAGCGAACTGGGTGCTGTCGAGCTTCCTGCTCCCCAGCCTCCAGCCACGCAGTAATACCCCCTCGAAGACTGTAGGCACCATGATGCCCATCTGCGTCAAGCATGGAGACAGCCCGCGCGGATCGGATGCCACTGGCGCAGTAAAGAACGACGCGGCGATCGGTAGCCAGGGCGTCGATAATCGCGGATGGCAGAGCACCGCGCTGGAATTCTTCTACAGGGATGTTGAAGGAACCGGGGATTGCGTGCTCTTCGTGTTCCTCGCGGGTACGCACGTCAATGACCAGGTCCCCGTCAGATAACGTTGTTGTGTCGCAGGGTTCTGCTGTCACGGGTCCAGCGGCGAGGAGGCGCTGAGTGATCGCTGGGTCCGCGTGGAGGGGAATGTAGTCCCAGCGTGAAGCGAGTGAGTCGTAGTAGCCAACGGTCCCCAACAGAGGTGTGCCTAGGTCGGTGAGGAGTTTTATGGTCTCCATGGCCATGGCTGATCCGATGATACCCACAAGGGGACCAAGAACCCCAGCTTGGGCGCAATTGGGAATAGAACCGGGCGCGGGAGGCTCGGAGAAAATGTCTTCGTAAACAGGCCCCTTTCCTGCCCAGAAGACAGACAGTTGAGCATCAAAACCCAGCACAGATGCCCACACATGAGGTATCCCAGCCCGAGCACACGCGGCCGACACAATATGTCGAGTGGCAAAGTTATCAGAGCCGTCGATAACCACGTCCACGTCCGCCATGAGGCGCAGTGCGTTGTCCCAGTTCAGCCGTTCAGCAACATCGTGAACGGTGATTGAGGGGTTCAGGCTATGAAGAGCCTCAGCTGCGGACCGAACTTTTTGTTCTCCCACATGGGCTGTAGTGTGCACGACTTGGCGATGCAGGTTGGATAGCGAAACAACATCATCGTCCACGATGGTGATTCGCCCAACCCCGGCCCCTGCGAGTACAGCATCGCGGGTGAACCAAGTCCGCCCGCGCCGACGATAAGCACGTGGGAGTTCTGAAGTCGCTGTTGTTTGGCCTCACCAAAACCAGCAAGAGATATCTGACGCTGGTAGCGCATCTATGTCAACCCCACCCACTGTGTATCACCAGATTCTAAAAGTTGTTCTTTCCAGATGGGCACCTCGGCTTTAACGGTGTCCGCCATGTCCGAGCATGCCCGAAAGGCGGCATCGCGGTGCGCTGATGCCACGTGAACAACAAATGCCGCCTCGCCGATTGCAATGCCGCCGATGCGATGCGCTGCCCAGATGCGCACGTCGGGGTGCCTGTCCAGCACTTTATCCGCCACTGTCGCCATAATTGCCTCTGCCGTGGGGTGCGACGTGTAGCTGAGACTGCGCACGCGCTGGCCTCCATCGTGATTTCGGACGACGCCGTTGAAAGTAACGCACGCACCCATCGATGCCACCATTACGTCGTCGTAAGCAGCCGCAGCAAGCGATTCCAAGGGCTGGTCGGTGATCAGCGTCCCAAGAACAACTCCTGTGTCATCGGAAACGTAGGCTGGGTCGTTGGTGTTAGTCATGAGTGTGCGTTCCTTCTAACATGTCGGTAATGGGCATGATAATAGGTGTGAGCACGGCAATTCCATCTGCGACGGCACCGCGCGAGCCGGGAAGCGTCATGATAAAGGTACGCCCCGACACACCCGCAACGGCCCTGGACACAACGGAGAGGGGTGTGGACTCCTCGCCTTTACGCCAGAACGCGTTGACCACTCCAGGCAGTTCACGGTCCAGGTACGGGGTAACAGCCTCCACGGTGCGATCATCATCTGATAATCCGGTACCGCCAGTGGTGATGAGCACATTGAGGTCAGGGGTAATGGCGGTGCGTAGTTCGTCCGCAACGTCCGCATCAGCGACAACACGTGCCTCAGGCGTGGAAAAGCCTAGTTTACGCAGCCATTGCACGAGAATCGGTCCTGTCTGGTCTTCGTAGATTCCTTGGGCTGCGCGCGTCGATACAACGACAACAAGGGCGGATTTCATAGTAGTTCTCCCAACGGATAGATCTGCACTGCCGCACCAGGGTGATAGTGTGTGCGAGCAGTGACGCGGATTAAACAGGTCGCACCCACCGCTTGTTGCAATAAATGCGATCCGGCACCACCAATAGGGGTTGCATGAAGCACTCCCTCCGCATCAACGGCGTAGGTACCCCGCAGAAACTGATCACGCAGGTCAGGCAACCCAGTCACAGCGTGAGTCAAGCGCGCAGTGTACGCCCCCACATCGCAGCGGTTCAGGGTTGGCGCGACAAAAAGTCGGAAGCTCACCAGCGTTGAGATGGGATTTCCCGGCAGGCATATCACTGGCGTTCCACGAAACGTTGCCAGCCCTTGCGGCCCACCAGGTTGTTGGGCAACATGCCCAAACCATGCATCATGCTCGGCAAATGCTAGCCGCACCACCTCGTAACGCCCGTGGCTGATGCCACCGGACGTAATCACCGCATCCGGTTGATGCTTATCGACGCCCCGTGCCACATCCTCCACGAACCGCTCCACGTTGTCATCAGTTCGGATATGGTCAACCACCTCAATGCCTGCGCTGCGGCACAGTTGGTGAAGCATCGGGCCATTAGCATCGGGTATTGAAGCCACTCCTTCGTTTCCGTCGCCGTGAGAAATTTCAGCCCCACCAGTACAAATAATCACTCGTGGTCGTTGCCATACAGTGACAGTGGTGATGGATTGGCTGGCTAACGCAGCAATCGCCAGTGCATCAAGTCGGGTTCCTGCCCGGAGAAGAAGAGAACCAGCGGCGGAATCTGATCCAGCTTTGCGGACATACTGTTGCTGCGGTACTGACGGTATGTGGACCTCATCGTCGGTAAAGGTGTCGGGTTGGCACTCTTCGACGGGGACGATAGTCGTGGTACCGCGTGGGAGTTTCGCCCCTGTCATGATGGGCGCGACGCTGTCGCCTAAACCTTCAGGATAAAGCTCATCAGGGTCCGCACCTGCAGCCACGGTTGGCCCCACTGTGAACACTGCTGGCGTGCGTTGTTGCTGAGCAGACGAAAGCGCGTAGCCATCCATCTGGGAGTTATCAAATCGCGGTGAGTCAAAGGGCGCCGTGAGGTTCGTAGCTAAGGTGTAGTTGGCGGCGTCGAGAAGCGGCAGAGTTACTGTCGCACGCGGCGGGAGGCGCCTCAGTATGGCCTCGGCGTGCTGTTGTGGTGTCAGCATGGTGGTTTCTCTCTACAATGCGGGGTATGCAAGTACATTATTTTGCTGCGGCGCGTGCGGCAGCCGGAGTGGCAGTTGAATCTCGGGAACTGGTACCCAACACATTGGGTGAGTTGTTGGAAGAGCTAGCAGCTGAGCATAGTGAGACAACAGCCGCTGGTATGACCCTGGCGGAGATTTTTGTGCAGTGTTCTTTTCTTGCGGATGGTCATCATGTGCAGCCTGATGCCTCCCTGTAGGTGTCGACCGTGTGGATGTGCTACCACCGTTTGCTGGCGGCTAATTTTTACTGGTTTTTGCCGTGCTTAATAATAGTACGTCGTTAGATATGCTTGCCCAGCTGCTCGAAAATGCTGGGTAAAAGCGGACCAATGACAGTGATGGTGTCAGTGACACCGCCAACGGATCCAGGTGCATTGATAATCAGTGCTGCGGTCTCGTCACGGCTCGTCACACCGACAAGCCCGCGAGTCAAGCCAGCTCGTGGGCTATTTTTTACTCCTTCACAGAAGATATGCATCGCCAGCGCTGGTAGTTCAGTATCAATGAACGGACGGGTTACCTCGGGGGTGACGTTGTTAGGTTTCAGTCCTGTACCACCGGCGGTCAGGATAATGTCATGTCCCTGTTCTTGCGCGGAGGTCAGTGCGGCGGTAATGGCTTCTTTGTTTTCTGGGATAACGACGGATTCCCGCACATCCACGTTATGACTTTCAAAGAGTTGAGCTGCGGCTGGGCCCGCAGCATCGGGACGTTCACCGCTATATGCGCGATCTGAAATGACGATGATAGCTGCGGTCAAACGCTCGTTGGATGGGGTGTTAGCGGGTGGGTTTTTTGGTGCCATGATATGTTCCCTAATGTTGTTTTTTCGGACCTAAATGGGTGGAGTTGTGGTGTCAGGTTACGCTCTTACCTGCATTGATGATTTCGGCAACACTAACGTTACCTAATTTAACACGATTTTTTCCGTGTTTATCTGGAACTCTGCAGGCCAGACCTGATAACTTGAAGATACTACAAACCATCATTCCCACCCTCCACTGGACAGGGTGAACGAAATGACTACCCCCGACTCTGAAGCGAGACCAACAAAAGGGCATGTCCTGCACAACTGGGACCCAGAAGATGAAAAGAACTGGGATTCCGGCATCGCATGGCGCACCCTGTGGATCTCAACGTTTTCCCTCATTATTGGCTTTTGCACGTGGTATCTCGTCCTGCAATCGCCCCCTGCTTAACGACATAGGTTTCTCTCTGTCGAAGAGCCAACTGTACTGGTTGACAGCAATTCCGGGACTTGCTTGCGGATTCTTCCGCCTGATTTTTCACGTTCCTTCCGCCCATCATGGGTACCCGCAAACTCGTGACCATGTCTTCGCTGCTGTTCATCATCCCCATGGTGGGATGGTTCTTTGCCGTCCAAAACACAAGCACCCCATACTGGGCCTTGCTCGCGTTGTCGTTTATCTGCGGCATTGGCGGCGGCGTCTTCTCTGGCTTCATGCCCTCTACCGGGTACTTCTTCCCCAAGCGCCTGTCTGGAACGGCGTTGGGCTTGCAAGCCGGCATTGGCAACTTTGGTATTTCCCTCATCCAATTCCTTGGTCCATGGATTATGGGATTTGGGTTGCTGGGCATCACCTTTATCGCGCCACAACGTACCCACGCAGGTAAGGAAATCTTTGTCCACAACGCTGCTATCGTTTTGGTGCCGTGGGCACTAGTGGCAGCAGCCGTCGCATGGTTTGCTCTCAAAGACGTGCCTATCAAGGCAAATTTCCGCCAACAAATCGACATCTTTGGCAACAAAAACACCTGGATACTCACCATCGTTTACCTCATGACATTCGGTGCGTTCTCCGGCTTCGCCGCACAACTTGGCTTGCTGATCAACCAGATCTATGGTCCAAGCTCTTCCCTGGCCGAAACTCACGATGCGGCAAGCCTACCCACCGGTGCGGCATATGCCTACCTTGGGCCGCTTGTCGGTGCTGGTGTACGTGCATTGTGGGGACCGCTGTGCGATAAATTCGGTGGTGCAATCTGGACATTCATCGGCGGCGTTGGCATGGCAGTCTCCCTCGGCTGGGCTGCACTCTACTTGAATCCCAAAGACCCTCTGAATTCACCTGGTTCCTCACCGCCATGCTCGTGTTCTTCTTCTTTACGGGCCTTGGCAACGCCGGGACATTCAAGCAAATGCCCATGATCTTGCCCAAGCGTCAAGCCGGTGGCGTCATTGGCTGGACTGGCGCAGTTGGTGCTTTCGGACCATTCATTGTGGGCATCATGCTCTCCATGATGGCCGCACCGACATTCTTCTGGGGTTGCGTGATCTTCTTCGTTATCACCACCGCGTTGGTGTGGGTCTACTACGCTCGACCCCAATGCCCCGTACCCAGGCTGATCTTATCCAGCTGCTGCACTCATCCTGATAGGAACTCTGACAACATGGCTCATACCCATAACCCGCCCAATCCTCTCTTTTAACCTAGGCAGTTTTCTCCGCCGTGGTGAAACTGGCCCCGCCGGCCAACAGTTGTTCTTGAAAGGCGGCCGCCAAGCGGATGTGTTTTATCGCGACCGTTGGGCATTCGACAAGGTAGTGCGCTCGACCCACGGAGTGAACTGCACTGGTTCATGCTCCTGGAAGGTCTACGTCAAAGACGGCGTGATCACCTGGGAATCCCAGGCCGTGGACTACCCCACCACTGGATCGGAAATGCCAGACTACGAGCCCCGCGGCTGCCCCCGCGGCGCGTCGTTTTCGTGGTACACCTACTCCCCCACACGCATCCGTAGCCCCTACGCGCGTGGCGTGCTAGTGGACATGTATCGGGAAGCAAAAAAGGAACACGGCGACCCGGTACTGGCGTGGCGCAGCATTGTTGAAGATCCCGACAAGCGGCGCGCCTACGTGAAAGAGCGCGGCAAAGGTGGGCTCATTCGCATCCCCTACGAGGAAGCCATTGAGATTGCTGCCGCCGCACATGTCTACACCATCCGTCAGCACGGCCCCGACCGCATCGCTGGCTTCACCGTCATTCCGGCCATGTCGCAAATCTCCTATGGCGCGGGAACGCGTTTTCTGGAGCTCATTGGCGGCGTAGCACTGAGCTTCTACGACTGGTACGCGGACTTGCCGCCTGCGTCTCCTCAAACATTCGGAGATCAAACGGACGTGCCCGAATCAGGCGACTGGTTTAATTCCAGTTACCTGATGATGTGGGGTTCTAACATTCCAGTCACCCGTACCCCAGACTCACACTTCATGGTGGAAGCCCGCTACAAGGGCACAAAAGTCGTTGTGGTGTCCCCAGACTTCGCTGATTCCACAAAAGTTTGCTGATGAATGGCTACGCATCGCCCCCTGGCACTGACGGCGCTCGCCTTCGCCATGGGTCACGTCATTCTTTCGGAGTTCCATGTTGGCCAAAAGACGCCGTTCTTCATGGACTACATGCGTAAATACACCGACTCGCCGTTCCTTGTCTACCTAGACAAGCACGACGACGGGACCTACACGCCTGGTAAATTTGTCACCGCCGCTGACCTTGGCGATGCCGCTCCCACATTGTCCGGCACCCCCAACGCCACCCACCGTCTGCTCACTATTGAAGCCGACGGGACCATCGTGGACCCAGGCGGAACCCTCGCCGACAGGTACGGTGACGAGGGCGTCGGCAAATGGAACTTGCGTCTCGACACCGCAGAACCGGTGATGTCTATCGCCGAAACCAATGGTTTTGGTACCGCCGAGGTTCTCTTCCCGCGTTTCGACCTTCCTGCCAGTGGTGCAGATACCGAGGGACCAGTAGGCGCAGGTGTTGTGAATCGTGGCGTCCCGGTACGAGAGATTGGTGGACGATTGTTCACCACCGTCTACGACCTCATGCTGGCACACTACGGTGTTAACCGCCCTGACTTGCATCTGCCAGGTCAGTGGCCAGTCGATTTCAACGATGCATCTGCCGTCGGCACCCCAGCCTGGCAGGAAGAACTCACCGGAGTACCTGCCGCAGGTGCAATCCGCATTGCCCGCGAGTTCGCACAAAACGCCGTTGATTCCGGCGGCCGGTCGCAGATCATCATGGGCGCTGGTGTCAACCACTACTTCCACGCCGATGCCATCTACCGCACATTCTGGCCTTGACCTCCATGTGTGGCACCCAAGGCGTCAATGGTGGAGGCTGGGCGCACTACGTTGGCCAGGAGAAGCTCCGCCCGATGAACGGCTGGTCCCAGTATGCGTTTGCTCTGGACTGGAACCGCCCGCCACGCCAGATGATTTCCACTGGGTTCTATTATTTGACCACCAGCCAGTGGCGTTACGACAACACCAAGGCATCACGTCTTGCATCACCGTTGGCAAATCGTGGAACCGTGGGCGACAAGATGACAGCCGACACCCTGATTGAGGCAATGAAGCGTGGGTGGATGCCTAGCTATCCGCAGTTCAACCGCAACCCATTGCTGCTTGCACCTGAAGCTGAAGAAAAAGGCATGTCGGTTCAGGATTACATCGTTGAGCAGCTTAATTCTGGCGAGCTGAAGTTTGCTGCGGAAGACCCCGATAACCCCGTCAACTTCCCCCCGTATTCTGTTGAACTGGCGAACCAACCTGATGGGTTCCTCGGCAAAGGGCACGGAGTTTTTCCTGAAGCACATGCTGGGCGTGGATTCTGATTCCACCGCCGAGGAATTGAAGCCGGGTGAGCGGCCTACATCGCTAACGTGGCAGGATGAGGCACCAGATGGCAAGTTGGACTTGATGTTGACCACCGATTTCCGTAGTACCTCAACTACATTGGTGTCGGACATCGTCTTGCCGGCAGCAACGTGGTACGAGAAGCATGACCTCTCTACGACTGACATGCACCCCCTTTGTCCATTCCTTCAACGCGGCAATTAACCCACCGTGGGATGCGCGAACAGATTTTGAGGTGTTCCGCGATCTGTCGGCGGCATTCACGCGGATGGCCGGGCGCTGGCTGGGAACTCAAACGGATGTGATCACTGCGCCTTTGGGCCACGATTCACCAGATGAGTTGAATATGCCAAGTGGCGTTGTTCCGAATGTTGAGCAGGAGGGATACCGCCCAGGTAAGAACATGGCCAAGTTGGTTCCAGTGACCCGGGATTACACCAAGGTGTATGAGAAGTGGACTCATTTGGGTCCCCTGACGGGTGACCTTGGCACCGGTGTGCATGGCACGGCGTATAACGTGTCTAAGCAGGTGGAAGAGCTCAAGCTGATTAACGGCGTGAGCGAGACTGCATCTGCCGGCGAGCGCCCCCGGCTCGACAGTGCTGTTAAAGCCATTCAGGCCGTGCTGCATCTATCTGGTGTCACCAATGGTGAGGTAGCTGCTGAAGGGTTCAAGAATCAAGGTGCGCGTGTGGGCGCAGACATGATGGACTTGGTCTCTGATGTGCAAGCTACGCGCATCAACTGGGACCATATTAAAGAGCGCCCCACGGAAGTGATCACTTCCCCAGAGTGGACTGGGTCGAAGAAGAATGGGCGGCGTTATACCGCGTTTTCCATCAACCTGGAGTATGACAAGCCGTGGCACACGCTGTCAGGCCGCATGCATTACTACCTGGATCACGACTGGTTTATGGATTATGGCGAGTCTTTCCCCATATTCCGTCCACCGTTTGACCACATCCATATCAACGGTGAGGTAGGACCCGGCGAAGTTGGCACAAGTCAATATGGCGACACTGAGGTGACGGTGCGTTACCTCACCACGCACAACAAGTGGTCCATTCACTCCCAGTACTTTGACAACCTGCACACGCTGTCTATTTCTCGCGGTGGACAGGTGATCTGGATGTCTAATAAAGACGCAGAAAAACTGGGAGTCAAAGACAACGATTGGATTGAGGCATACAACAGAAACGGCATTGTTTCTGCCCGCGCAATCGTGTCGCACCGTATCCCCGAGGGCACGGTGTTTATGAACCACGCACAGGAACGTACTGCTGGAACCCCCGTTAATGAGCACACGGGGCGCCGCGGTGGTACCCACAATTCTCTGACTCGAATCATGATTAAGCCGATTCACGTGGCTGGCGGCTATGGACACCTCACTTATGGGTTCAACTACATCGGCCCCACCGGAAACAACCGTGATGAAGTAACCCGAATCCGTCGCCGCTCCCAGGAGGTGCAGTTCTAATGAAAGTAATGGCACAAATCGCTATGGTGATGAGCCTGGATAAGTGCATCGGCTGCCACACGTGTTCCGTCACATGTAAACAGGCGTGGACCAACCGCGAAGGTACTGAGTACATCTACTTCAACAACGTGGAAACCAGGCCGGGCGTGGGCTATCCGCGCGGCTGGGAGGACCAGGATAAGTGGGAAGGCGGCTGGGTTCGCACCAGCTCCGGTGGGTTGAAGCCACGCGCTGGTGGTCGGTTGAAGAAGCTGATGACCATCTTCCACAACCCAAAGCTGCCCACTATTGATGATTACTACGAGCCGTGGACCTACGAGTATGATCGTCTTCTTTCCGCGCCTCGTGGGCAGGCTACCCAGCCAACTGCACGCCCGATTTCACAGCTGGATGGCCGTGAAATAGATAAGATCGAGTGGTCTTCTAACTGGGACGATAACCTCGGCGGCTCAACAGCCACGTTGGATAATGACCCCGTTTTGCAGCAGATGAACCTCACGGTGCGCAAGGAGATCGAAGACTCCTTCATGTTCTATCTGCCCCGCATCTGCGAGCATTGCCTGAACCCCACGTGTGTCTCCTCATGTCCTTCAGGCGCAATGTACAAGCGAACCGAAGACGGCATTGTGCTGGTGGACCAGGATCGGTGCCGCGGCTGGCGCATGTGCGTATCGGGATGCCCGTACAAGAAGGTGTATTTCAACCATAAGTCGGGCAAGGCAGAAAAATGCACGTTGTGCTACCCACGCCTTGAAGTTGGTCAGCCAACGGTATGTTCCGAGACGTGCGTCGGACGCCTGCGTTACCTGGGTGTGCTGTTTTACGACGCCGACCGGGTACCTGAAGCAGCCGCAACGAAAGATCCGCAGGATCTCTACGAGGCACAGCGTTCCATTCTGCTCGATCCCCATGATCCTCGTGTGGTGGAGGCAGCAATTGCTGAGGCATTCCGCACTCCTGGATTGATGCTGCACAGCAGTCTCCGATTTGGGATCTGATTTTCCGCTACGACCTTGCTCTGCCGCTTCACCCGGAGTACCGCACGCTGCCCATGGTGTGGTACGTGCCGCCGCTTTCTCCGGTGGTGGATTCGGTGACCGCCTCTGGTTTGGATGGCGAGGACCACAAGGTGCTGCTGACAACTCTGTCCACCATGCGCATTCCGCTGGAGTACTTGGCTGGTTTGTTCACCGCTGGCGACACGCGACCAGTGGAAAAATCACTTCGTCGACTTGCAGCAATGCGCTCCTACATGCGCGATATCAATTTGGGCAATGAGCCCAACGAGGAGATCGCACAGTCAGTCGGCATGACCGGCAAGGAAATTGAGGCCATGTATCGTTTGCTTGCCATTGCCAAGTACGACGATCGCTATGTCATTCCAACCGCTTCCCCAGAATCGCCCCGTGGCATCACCTCACTTGATCCGTTTGGCGACGTGGACCCAACCAATCCGGTAAAGCTGCTCGACGATCTAGGTATGGGCGCACCAGAGGCATGTTCGAGCGGATGTGGCAGCAGCGATTCACAGGCATCCAAGATTTCTCTGGTGTCGTGGTCTAACGGCGAACGCCCAGCAGGCATGTTCCCTGACCGGGGTGCTCAATGAAACGCACCCACACTGGTGTAGTACCAGATGACAGTATTCCCGCTGTGCAGATGACTGAACAGCAGCGGCAGGTACTGTACATGGCTGCATCAGTACTGCTTGACTACCCGGACGAGCATCTTGCTGAAAAGATTGCTGCTGTAGAGTCACAACTCGATATGTTGTCGCTACCAGTCCAGGCGGAACTTACGGCGTTTCTCGACGCCGTCCGGGTTCTCGGCCCACGCGGCATTGAGGAACACTACGTCGAAACATTTGACCAGCGTCGACGCTGTTCTTTGTTTCTCAGTTACTACGCTGTCGGTGATACTCGGCAGCGTGGTGCGGCCATCGTGGCGTTCCGTCAGCAGCTGGAGGCACTGGGTTTTGAGCAGGTACGCGATGAACTCCCCGACCACCTTTGTGTTGTCCTCGAGGCTGCGGCGCTGTCTAGTGGAGCAGCCCACGTCACTGCAACAGAAATACTGTCGGCACATCGCGACGGTCTCGAAGTACTGCGCGCTGCCTTGGAGGGACTGCATTCGCCTTTTGCTCATCTCATCAGGGCAGTATGCATGTCGCTTCCCCCCATTGATCAGGAAACCGCCGACCGCTACCTTGATCTGATTACAAGCGGGCCACCTACAGAACTTGTGGGTCTTGGTTCTCCGCTACCATTCCCAACAACCAACCCCGACCAATCCTAGAAGGACTCGATATGTCTCACATCGAAATGTTTCTCTGGGTGGCTTTTCCCTGGCTGAGCATCGTCGCATTTGTGATTGGTGTTTTCTGGCGCTGGCGCACTGATCAGTTTGGCTGGACAACCCACTCCTCCCAGATTTATGAATCCCGCCTGCTCCGCTTGAGCTCACCGTTATTCCACTGGGGCATGATGTTTGTCATTATTGGCCACATCATGGGTTTGGCCATCCCGAAAGCCTTCACCCGTGCTGTCGGCGTTTCTGACCACGCCTACCACCTTATTGCTACTATTCCCGGCACCATCGCGGACATCGCCGTGGTGTTGGGGCTAATTGGGCTGATTTACCGACGCGTGGTACACCGCTCTGTGTTCCTGTCAACATCATCGTCAGACAAGGTGATGTATGTGCTGCTGGCTGCAGCTATTGCCACCGGCAGTATCGCAACAGTGTCACTGCAGGTGTTTGGTGGAGCCCACGGTTACGACTACCGTGAAACAATCTCCCCGTGGCTGCGCCAACTGTTTATCCTCAACCCCAACCCAGAGTTGATGGCCGATGTTCCGTGGCAGTTTAAACTGCACATTATCGCGGGCTTCACCCTGCTGGCTGTGTGGCCGTTTACCCGACTGGTGCATGCATTCTCTGCACCGGTTGGATACGTGACCCGTCCGTATGTGGTGTATCGTTCGCGCGACATCACCACTACCCCGGCGCGTCACAATCCAGCATGGGAGCCCATCCGCTCTAATAAGAAGCAGTTGGACAATGAAGCACGATGGTCTGGTGCCTGAATCTCGTTGCCTATTGAAGGGATATCTATGAAGCCTGTTCGTTTACTCGCCACTGTTGTTGCATTGGGCGCTGCGATCATGATCACTGCTGCTGCCTGCAGCGGTAACTCCAATTCTGGTTCAACCACATCGTCCCCCGGCAGCAGTACCACAGCGGAATCTGTGAAGTTGACGGTATTGGGCGCAGCCTCCACGCGTGTCGTCAATGATGATTTGTCGAAACTGGCCGCTGATCTGACTCCATCGCAAACCTTGGAGTACGTCAATGGTGGTTCGTCGAATTTGGTGCAGCAGCTTGCAGACGGTGCCCCTGGTGACTTGTTTATTTCTGCGGACCAGAAGAACATGAAGAAGGCAGTAGAGGCCGGTAACGCGAAGGATCCTAAGGTGGTGGCCACAAACTCTATGGTGATGGTGGTTCCTGCCGACAATCCTGCTGGCATCACTGGAGTAGACGACACGCTGAAAAATGCGAAGGTAGTGCTGTGCGATTCGCAGGTGCCATGCGGAGACATTTCTCAGACTCTGATGAAAGAGAACAATATTGAGCTCAATCCGGTGAGCCTGGAGCAATCCGTGTCTGATGTTCTCGGCAAAGTCACCTCCGGCGAAGCCGATGCCGGCTGGGTGTACCGTACTGATGCCGCTGCGGCGGGTGATGCAGTGAAGGTTATTGAGATTCCTCATGCCGATAAGCACCCCAATGATCTTGTAGCGGCTGTCACCACCACGTCCGGTCACCAGGCTGAGGCTACCCAGCTTCTGGATCTGCTGGCCAGCAAGGAAATGGCTGCTGTCTGGGAGAAACACGGTTTCACACCGGTACAGTAATGCCTGAACTATCTGGTAGTTCCAACACCACCGTCACTCTGCGTCCCTGTGTCGCAGCGAGTGCCGGTGGTGTTTGCTTTTGTTGCGATTGGTGCACTGCTTCTGGTGGTCGGACCATTGGTTGCCCTGGGTTTACGAATTCCGTGGTCAACTGTGTGGTCCATCGCCCGTGAAGCAGACACCATCACGATGGTGAAAGTAACACTCACGTCTGCGGCATGGGCTGCCGCAATTACCACCGTGTTGGGTGTTGCCTTGGCGGTATGGCTAAGCGGGATGCAACGCGGTGCTGGGGTGGTACGGCTGTTGGTGTTTCTGCCGTTGGCCATGCCCCCCGTGGTGGGAGGTTTGGCCCTTACTGCGGCCCTAGGGGCGTCGTGGTATTACCGCCCCGCTGCTGAACGCTCTGGGGCTTCAGTTTGCTTTCGCTTTTCCTGGTGTGGTGCTAGCTCATGTGTTTGTTGGGTTGCCGTTTGTAGTGGCGTCTGTCGATTCGGCACTGCGGCAGATAGACCGCGAGGTGATGGCTTCGGCAGCTGGGGTGGGCATGTCGCCGTGGGCTATTACATGGAAAATTTTGCTTCCAGCGTTGTCCCCTTCCATTGCTGCGGGGGCGAGTTTGGCTTTTGCCCGTTCGTTGGGCGAGTTTGGCACGACCCTCACGTTTGCTGGTTCGCTGCCTGGGGTTACACGAACGATGCCGGTTGGCATTTATGTGGAGCGGGAGGTCAACCAGCAGCGCGCGTATGTGTTGGCCGCAATCCTCATTATGTTGGCGGTATTGTCGCTGATTGCAGCCGCATTGCCCACGTTCATGGCGCGCCAGCCTCGCCAGTGTCCGCGTGCAATAGGAACGTTGGACGTAGACCGCTTTCGCGAACTCACCAGCCCTACCAGCGGTGGCGTGGACGTAACGGTGAGGTACGGGAGCGTCGATACGCGCTTCCCTGCCAATAAACTGACGGCGATCATTGGACCCAACGGGTCTGGGAAAACCACCTTAACCAGGCTGCTTACGGGGCGGTTGCGGGGCGCGACAGTCACACCTAAGCGGGGCATTGTGTTGTTGACGCAGGCTCCTGGGCTTCCGCCTACCGCGACAGTATCGCAGGCCATCACTATGTCCACCGGGTCGGCGACACTCACGGCGCAGCTTCTCGACGCCGCGGGTCTTACCGAGCTAGCCCAGGTCCCTGTTCCTGCGCTATCCGGCGGACAAGCCGCTCAGGTGGCGCTTGTGCGGGCATTGGGGGCGCGGCCAGCGGTCCTCGTCCTTGATGAACCGTTAGCTGCGGTTGATGTGGAGTCGACATTTCGTTGGCGTCAACTCCTTCATGCTACCGCCGGAGACCGCACAACAATCATGGTCACGCACGACCCCATTGACCTTTCAGGCATGGCTGACCATGTGGTGGTAATGGAGAATGGAGTGGTTGTAGCCGATGGCGCAGCGGAAGAGATTGTGCAGCACCCACCTACAGCATTTGTGTCTACACTCTTGTCTGTCAACCGGATTGTGGGTGACGTCAGCGCCGTTGAAAACAACGTTGTGACGGTACAATCTGGCGACATCACAATTGTCGGAATTTTATTCTCTGACGTGGCACCGCAGGTAGGGAGACACCACCACTGTCACATTCCTTCCCAATGCGGTAACGCTACGAACTGTCAGTGCCGAAGCAGACGAGCATAATGAATCTGCACGCAACGTATGGAAAGGCACTGTCACCAGCATTGATGCCGTTAATCACGGGATTGGTGCAGCCTCACATGTTGTAGTAACTGTGTCTATCGGCCAGGTGTACGTGATGGCATCCATAACGGCAAATTCGGCGCTTACACTGGGACTAGAGGTTGGAATAACCGTAGAATGTGTAGTTAAAGCATTAAATATTAACGTTCACAACGTTCACGCACAGAAGAAGTCATGATGAGTCGCAGCAGCGTACAACCCCCACGTTCAGTAACACAACTGTTCGTGGAATCACTGCGGCTCAGCCCCAAACAGCGTGAAGTATTAGATACTCTTCAAAAATTTGATAATGGTGCACGTGTCACCGACATCGCGAGCCAATTGAACATGCACGTCAACACGGTTCGCGGCCATCTTGATGAGCTTATGAAACGTGAGGCGGTACAGGCGGTACCAGCCCGTAAACAGGGGACGTGGTCGACCTTCGCTAGTGTTCCACGTCAGGATCCCCAATAACAGCTCAATAGCGCAAGAATACACGTCACTGGTGTCCACCCTGGTCGAACTAATAGGTGATCCTGACAATCCCAGCAATGACGAACTCAAGCAAGCGCAGCAGCTTGGCCGAAAATGGGCACGCAACATGAATGTGGGTACTGGTTGGGAGCAGTCATACGACTCACTCTCCCCCGCCCTTGTTACTCTCCGGGATATGGGATTTGACCCGGCCCTGGAGACCGATGACAACGACTCCCCCTCACGCATCACCCTCAATAGCTGCCCCTTTGTCAGCAAAAAAGTACCCCACCCTTCCAAACTTATCTGTGCTCTTCACCAGGGACTTGTCCAGGAACTATCAAGCGCCAGCGACAAAACTCACCTGGTTCTCATCCCGTATTCTGGCCCTGGGACATGCAGCATCGCCATAGAGGGAGCCTCTACATAAAGTTTTCCCATGTTGAGGCACGCAAACGCAAAACCGCCTTAAAGCCACTACACTTCAAGGCGGTTTTAGTTGATGTACCCCGTACGGGATTTGAACCCGTGTTACCGGCGTGAGAGGCCGGCGTCCTAGGCCGCTAGACGAACGGGGCTTATAGGACGCGAATTTCTTCGCTGCTGGCCTACCTGGACTCGAACCAAGAATGACGGTACCAGAAACCGTAGTGTTGCCAATTACACCATAGGCCACTGTGCACATTGCTGTTGAACCATGCTGTGCAACGAGGAATAATATAACCACAGTTGACCTTGACACACAAATCCCAAGGTCAACACGCTTCTACTCAGCTGAGTACGGTGTTACTTCCCGTGCTGCACGCAGCCGCGCCAGCGTGGACTCGCGCCCCAGCAATTCCATGGATTCAAACAACGGCGGCGAGATGGCCTGGCCTGAGATACCAACCCGCAGCGCGCCGTAGGCTTTGCGGGGCTTCAACCCAAGATCTTCAATCAGTGCCTTCTGCAGTGCCGATTCAATGCTTGCGGTGTCCCAGTCCGGCACGTCGGATAGCACGGATATGGCTACCTCTAACGGCTGAACAGCGTCTTCTTTCAGGTTTTTGCGTGCGGATTTCTCGTCGAGCACCAGTTCTTCATCCGACACAATCAGGAATCGCACCAGGTCCCAGGCATCATCGAGTTTTTTGATGCGGGTCTGCACCAGTTCCGCCACAAACCTGAACTTGTCATCTGGGTAGGATGCCGGGAAGCCTTTATAGTCTTCCAGGTAAGTCCGCAGGCGTGCGGAGAAATCCTCCAAAGGCAGCAGGCGGATGTGGTCGGCATTGATGGCTTCGAGTTTTTTCTGGTCAAAGCGCGCAGGGTTGCTCAGTACGTCGGCCACATCGAAGGCATCGATCAGCTCGGAGACGCTGAAAATGTCGCGATCAGAGTCAAGGGACCAGCCCAGGAGCGCCAGGTAGTTGAGCATTCCTTCGGGGATGATCCCGGCATCGCGGTGGTTGAACAGGTTGGACTGGGGGTCGCGCTTGGACAGTTTTTTGTTGCCTTCCCCCATCACGAACGGCAGGTGCCCGAATTCCGGCGTGTGGGTGGCTACCCCGATACGTTTCAGGGCGTCGTATAGCGCAAGCTGGCGGGGCGTGGAGGGCAGCAGGTCTTCACCGCGCAGGACATGGGTGATGCCCATGAGGGCATCATCGACAGGGTTGACCAGCGTGTACAGAGGTGCGCCGTTGGAGCGCGCCACCACGTAGTCGGGCTGGGTGCTGGCTTTGAAGCTGATGTCGCCACGCACGAGGTCGGTCCATTCCCAATCGTGGTCGGGCATGCGCAGACGCCACACGGGTTTGCGCCCTTCGGCCTCGAAGGCCGCAATCTGGTCGGCGGTAAGTTCGCGGTCGTAATTGTCGTAGCCTAGCTTAGGGTCGCGGCCTGCGGCTTTGTGGCGTTCCTCGACTTCCTCGGGTGTGGAGTAGGAGGGGTACACCTCCCCCGCGTCCTTCAGTTTTTCAAGTACGTCGAGGTAGATGTCCATGCGCTGGCTCTGCCGGTAGGGCTCGTTGGGCCCTCCGGTGACTACACCCTCATCCCAGTCCATACCCAGCCAGGTGAGGGAGTCAATAATGGCCTGATAGGACTCTTCGAGTCGCGCGCGGCATCGGTATCTTCGATGCGGAAAGATGAGTTTTCCACCCGTATGCCGGGCATACGCCCAGTTGAACAGTGCGGTGCGGACCATCCCTACGTGAGGAGTGCCGGTGGGTGACGGGCAGAAGCGGACGCGAACATCAGACATGGCTATTTAGTTTAGTGCACACCCGTCTTCCCCCGGTCTGCCGGGTGAAGTCTTAAAACCCACCATGGGCAGACTATGCTGATTAGTCATGTGTCCATCTCGCCCGTCTACCGCGCCTGACTTTTTACTGTCCCGCGTCCATGGTTCGGTGCGCGCCCAGGGTTCGGCTGCTACGTTCACGGACCCGTGGGCCGCAGCCGCAGCTCTGAAGGCTGGCGAGTGCGAGATCGTGGTAGGTGCCCTGCCGTTTTCGCTTGACGACGCCGCCGCTCTCACCGTCCCCGAGTCTTTTGTGCGTGACGACGGCCCGCTGGAACCGCATTCCTATTATCGTCTGGGTTCCGGCAGCACCATCAACGCATCGATTGTCGGTTTCGATCCGTCACCCAAAGAACACGAGGATCGCATCACCGCCGCTATTTCCACCATTCAGCGCAGCGTCCTGGAAAAGATTGTGTTGGCACGCTCGGTGGATATTCAGTTCAATCCACCGGTTGACCCTTTGGCAATTGCGGCACGGCTCATTGATCAATCGCACAACAAGGATGGTTTTTGTGGTGGATTTGAGCCCAGCAGGCGGACGTTATCAAGGCCGAACGCTCGTGGGGTCCTCGCCTGAAGTGTTGATTAAACGCGAAGGCTCGACAGTGAGCGCGTATCCATTGGCGGGTTCGGCTGGCCGGGTGGAAGACCGCGATGTGGATTGCTTTATCGGTCAACAATTGCGCACCAACGCCGAGGATCTCGACGAGCACACTTTCGTCGTCAACCATTTGGTGAATGTGTTGGAACCATTGTGCTCATCGCTGGATGTTCCGAATCACCCAGAATTGACCCGCACTAATGAGATGTGGCACTTGGCCACCCCCATTACAGGAACCCTGCGGGATAAAAATATGTCCGCGTTGGAGCTGGCACTGAATTTGCACCCCACTCCGGCTGTGTGCGGCACTCCCCTGCATGCGGCAGAGGATTTGATCAGCTCGGTGGAAACAGATCGCGGCTTCTATTCTGGTGCGGTCGGCTGGTGCACCAGCGATGGCAACGGTGAGTACATGGTTGCTATCCGTTGCGCGGAGATCGCAGCAGGCGGGGCGTCGGCACGCGCCTGGGCCGGTGGCGGCATTGTGGCAAGTTCCTCCGCCGACAAGGAGCTTGCGGAAACCACCGCCAAAGCTGCGCACCATCATGCGCGCGCTGGGCCTACAGTGATCGGCGTGCCAGCAGCACCACGTCGGCGGTGTGCTCTACGCCAGCTCCGCCCGTGACTGATCGCGAGGTGGTGGTGAGTTTATCCACGGTGAAGTCACTGGGTAGCGCCTCAGCCAGGTCGGCTGGTCCAAGAATATCTTTGTGAGGCATATCTTTGTGGTGCACAAACAGCAGCGTGCCACCGGGTGCCACGGCGTCGCACAGCACAGGAACAGTGTCGGGGGTCAGCGGCATGTAGAAGGCACTCACGAGGTCATAGGTTCCCAGCTCCGCGCCGGCAAGTGTTTCCTGCATAATGGTGACCTGCACTGCTGCCTTCGTGGCTGCCTCGGCAATCCTGTCGCAGGCAATGGCCGAGGGTTCCACGGCTGTGGTGACCCAGCCTTGCTTAGCCAGCCACACAGCGTCGGCACCTTCCCCCGCTCCCACATCCACCGCATCGCCGACGGCCAAGCCCTGAACTTCCCTGATCAGGGCATCGTTGGGGTTGCCGCTCCAGAGTTGTTCCGATTCGGCATAGGGATCGTCGGAGTGGTTATGCGCGTTCAACGGGGTTTCCTAGTCGGCCGATTCCGGGGATTTCAATCTCAATGTAGTCGCCGGGAACCATGGGCGCGGTACCCGCCGGGGAGCCGGTGGACACAATGTCGCCGGGAAGCAGGGTCATGGAGGCGGTGATGTATTCGATAATTTCGCCAACGCTCATGATCATTTGGGTGGAGTTGGAGTCCTGCTTGGTCTCGGTGGTGCCGTCATGCGTAAGGTGCGCCTTGATGGGCAGATTGCCCAAGTCAATGGCATCCAGGTTGGTTTCAATCCAGGGGCCCAAAGGCGCAAAGGTGTCCATGCCTTTAGCGCGGGCCCATTGCCCATCGGAGAATTGCAAGTCGCGGGAGGACACATCATTGATGATGGTGTAGCCACGCACGACGGTTTTCCAGTCCTCTGCCTTGACGTTTTTGCAAGCCCGCCCAATAACCAAAGCGAGTTCGCCCTCAAATTCCACGTTGGTGGCAAAGTCGGGGATTTTAATGGCAGCGCCGGGCCCAATGACAGCTGTGGGGGGTTTGATAAAGAGGGTGGGCGGCAGGGATTCGGCGCTTTTCTTGAACACTTCTGCCACGTGGTCCGCGTAATTACGGCCAATTGCCACAATTTTGGAAGGCAGCATCGGCGCAAGCAGCCGAACATCAGCCAGGGGCCATTGTTTGCCCGTGTACTCGGGGTCCCCGAAGGGGTGGCCAACAATTTCTTTACACATAGTGTCTGCACCATCACCCTCGATGACGCAGAAACACATTCCTTCAGTGGTAGCAATTCGTCCAAAACGCATAGGGGACATCCTACAATGTGGGGATCATTACACAGCCATAGGGTTAGCTAAGGCTGCATTGATGCCAGGGTTGTACCCCGCGATGCGGCAGCGAGGGCAAGATACAGTTCTGCGCAGGCAAGGGCATCAGTGAGTGCATTGTGGTTGCGGTACTGAGGCAAGCCGTAGCGCTGGCGTACACGTGCAAGCCTCAGGTCTTCACCACGTGGATAGGTGCCCATGCGTTCCATGTGTCGACGTTCCACAGCAAAAGTATCCACGATGGGAACGTGCAGTTCAGCGCCAAAATGTTGAGTGCAGGCAGACGAGAGAAAACCTTGCTCCATGGCGGCGTAATGCACCACCATCACGCGCCCTTGCAGCGCGCGCAGCAGTCCCGTCACCGCCTCAGCGGCGGGCGTGCCTGCGCGTACTGCATCATCGGTGAGACCGTGGATGGTGGCCGACTTCCCCACCGATGTTCCGTCCCGTTGCTGAAGCACCACATGCCCGCACCGGCCAACGTAATGGTACCCCCGTCTATGGGTACCCACCCGATGCTCAAAAGCCGATCATCGCGCGGCGAAAGCCCAGTGGTTTCCACGTCCACCGCCAGCATGGGCAGGTCCGCCAGTGCTGCGCGCGGACTGGGCTGCGAAACTTGGTAGAACTCAGCCAACGCACCGGTGGCTTTTTTGAGCGCGCGTTCCCTTCTGGACAGCCCAAACATCACATGCTCCGCACTGGATACTGCGTAGACAGCGCGCTTTGCATTCCCTTAATGATCTGGAACGCATCACGCAGGTGTTCGCGGTCGAGTTTGCCCAGTTCTTTCGGGTCAATGTGATAGTTGGGTTTCTGCCCACGCCGCAGCTGCTCCGCGTTCTGCCGCAGCGAAATGGTGGTGAGGAAGTCGAAGGCATCAATCAGGTCCTCCGCACCGCGTTCCGACACCGCACCCGCCGACGCCGCCGCCTGCAGCCGGAGTCGGGTACCCACGGCGTCAATACCCGCCGAGAGTGCATATAGCCTCGCCATCTGAACAATCGCCGCCGTTCCACCTTTTTTCACGTCGAGGGTGTTGGCGTAATCGCCGCTGCGGTCCACCACGAACCCCCGGAAGAAACCCAGAGGCGGTTCCCGGCGCGCCGCCAGCGTGGCCAGGTGGGCGTGGAGTCTCCCGGAGTGTGCGGCCATGTCAACAGCGGTGGTGTGGACGTTGTCGGCCAGCTCCAGCACCCCGTGAATGGCGCGCATGTCGAAGAAGGTTTGGGCGTGCAGCAGCGCCTCTGGCTCAGGTGCGGTGATCCAGGTGTGAAAGGTGTTTGTCCATTGCGTAACGGTCATGCGCCAGTCGGGGTTCATGGCCATCATGTCGCCTGGGCAGAGAACCTGACCTGCGGAGTCGAGGCCGGTGCACACATAGTCGGCAAGTTTTTTAAAGTAGTCGCCGTGGAGGTCGGGGTCGTAGGAATCGTCCAGGATGAGGGCGTTGTCTTGGTCGGATGCGAGCCCCATGCCGCGACGCCCTTGGGAGCCCAGCACCACAAATGCGTATGGGACGGGCGGTGGGCCGAGTTGTTCTTCAGCGAGGGTGATGAGGCGCCTGGCCAGGGAGTCTGCGGCCACAGTGAGTAGGCCGGTGACTTCCTCTGCGGAGGCACCGCGTTCGATGAACCGCACGGCGACGTCGGCTGCGGATTCGTAGACCTCGCGCATGTCTTCGGGGGTGGTTCGCCGGGAGAGGTCGGCGGTGAGGTAGATGGGGTCGTGGCGGAGGGCGCATAATGTCGGCGGAGGCGATGATGCCGGTGACGGCACCCTCGTCAACCACGGGCAGGTGGTGGATGCGCATGTCCGCCATGATGAGCATCGCTTCGAAGGCGAGGGTATCGGAGGTGACGGCGCGGGGGTTGGGAGTCATGATCTCTGTGACCGGCAGGGTCACGTCCATGTTGTTGGCCACCACGCGCCCGCGCATGTCGCGGTCGGTGACAATCCCTTCCAGTCCCCCGTCTTGTGAGACCAGAGTGAGGAGACATTTCTGTCCTCCATGATGCGGGCAGCATCCTGAATGGTGGTGTCCGGGGTGACGGTGGCGGGGTTGGGGATTTTGAAGTCCCCGAGCTGGGTGCGCAGCACATCGGAGGAGCTTTCCTGCCTCAGCTGCGCCGCCGCTGCCCGCATGCGTGCGGATTGCCCGGAGAAGAATCGCGCAAGTTCGGGGTTGCGTTCGGCGAGTTCGACGAAGGGTTCGCGCGGCATCGTAAGCAGAAGCGTGTCTTCCACGGCGATCATGCTATAGCGGCAGATGTTGTCCCCCATTAGGGTGGAGAACCCGAAGGATCGCCCCGCGTCACGACGATCAGCAGCGTCCCCTCACCGTCCAGCACATCCACCGCCCCAGAGCGAATGATGAAGAGCATATCGTTGGGTTGGCCTGCGCTTATAATGGTATCGCTGCGGCGCACATACCGCATGGACATGTGCTGGGGCAGCCCGCTTAGCTCGTTGGCTGGAAGTTGGGCGAAAGGGTCGGACGCGGCGAGGAAGTCGCGGACCTCGTCAAGTTCAACAGTCATTCCCCTACTTTAGGGTATTTTTACCCAGCCAGCATTGCCGCGATCCTGTCCCCCACCTCTGCGGTGCGGATCGGGACGTCGCCACGCGTTGCGACGTCGTGGGCAACAGCAGCTTCAATACGCTCGGCGTTGTCCACGTCCCCCAGGTGGCGGAGGAGCATAGCGGCGGAAAGAATAGCGGCCGTTGGGTCCGCAATACCCTGGCCGGCAATGTCAGGTGCCGAGCCGTGCACCGGCTCAAACATGGAGGATTCTCATTAGTGGCGTCAATGTTCCCAGAGGCCGCGAGGCCGATGCCGCCAGTGACGGCACCTGCAAGGTCGGTCAGAATGTCACCGAAAAGGTTGTCGGTGACAATCACGTCATAACGGCCGGGGTCTGTGACCATGTAAATGGTGGCGGCATCAATATGGTTGTAGTCCACGGTCACCTCTGGGAACTCGGTGGCAACCTCATCCACGGTGCGCTGCCACAACCCACCAGCATTGACCAGCACATTCGTCTTGTGTACCAGAGTGAGGTGCTTACGACGGGACTGCGCACGACCAAATGCGTCACGAACCACCCGCTCCACGCCGTAGCGGGTGTTCTGGCTTACCTCTGAGGCGACTTCGTGTGGGGTTCCTTCCCGCAGCGTGCCACCATTTCCGCAGTACAAGCCCTCCGTGCCTTCGCGCACCACCACAAAGTCAATCTCACCCGGGTTGGCCAGCGGTGAGGTGGAGGTGGGGTACAGCTTGGCGGGGCGCAGGTTCACGTGATGATCCAGGGCAAAGCGCATTTTCAGCAGAAGACCGCGCTCGAGCACACCAGGCGGCACATCGCCGGGCGCACCGATGGCCCCCAACAGGATGGCATCATGCTCGCGGAGGGAAGCAAGGTCTGCGTCGGTGAGGAGCTCCCCGTTTTTCAGGTAACGACGCGCCCCCAGGTCATAGTCCGTTGTGTCAATGTCGTTGCGGACCGTGTTCAGAACCTTCAGGGCTTCTGCAGTTACTTCCGGGCCGATACCGTCGCCGCCAATCACTGCGAGTTTCACTTTGCGGGATTCCTTTCTCACCACATGGACGTTGTGGTTAGTGTAGCACTGCAGGGATGGATGGAAGGGTGATTTGGTGGCGGTTCTGACGCTGTCACGACCTTGAACAACGTTAGTGC